>Ga0326511_10000315_pt1 | contig 41353 bp, 54 predicted proteins | sample 0_2496_0518_D_FD_203701 | JGI IMG/M metagenome (GOLD analysis project Ga0326511, IMG submission 203701) | Bovine rumen microbial communities from UC Davis, California, United States - 0_2496_0518 | ecosystem: Host-associated > Mammals > Digestive system > Stomach > Rumen | place: USA... | reverse complement strand
CGCTTCCGTGTGCAAATTTCCGATTTTTCGAAAGGAGGTGCCGCCGTGGGAAGAATACGACTTGTGGAAGCAGAACAAAAGAGCCATTTGACCAAGGTTGAGCGGGAAAAGAAACGCCGTGAAACTGAACTTGCGGAAGGCGACGCCTCGAAGATGAAACGAGTTCCAAGAGACCTGTTGAATGACCTGGTTGCAGTAAAAAAATGGAAATATGTCGTTGAGGTTAAGACAGCGAATAAAACGCTGGATAACACTGATTTTGACAATCTGGTTGTCTACTGCAATGCCTGGAGTGATTACGTAAAAGCCCTGGAAGTACAGCGGCGTGCCGGCAGTGATCCGGAAGAAATGATTATTGCTCTGAGGCTGATAAAGCAGTCGACGGATATTATCTATCGCTTCGGCTCCCGCCTCGGCCTGGATCTCAACAGCCGGTTGAAGACAGCAGCGGCGAAAGTTGAAAAAGAGCAGGCGTCTATTGACAACAGATTCGGGGTGATTTGATGAGCATGAATCACCTGGAAGAAATTGTTGATTATGCGAAAGACTGCATAGCGCATCCGGAAACGAACTGTAAGAAGCACCGGTGGGCATGTGAAAGGCTCCTGCGGGACGTCGACAAATTATTGAACTGTTCGGAATTTCCGTACTATTGGGACGACGACAAGGCTGACCAGATTATCCAGTGGTTTGCGATGCTCCGTCATTCCAAAGGTGTGCTTGCCGGAAAACCGATAGATCTGACACTCTGGCAGCGCTTCCGGCTCTGTCAGTTGTATGGATGGAGACGGAAAGAGGATGGCCGGCGACGCTTCCGGAAATCATTTACCGAGGTAGGCCGGAAGAATGCGAAATCCCAGGAAGGAGCAGGGGTGGCGCTTTTCGAGATTTCCGTAACTGCTACGGAAAATGGTGAGGTCGCAGAGACGTATACAGCCGGCACGAAAAGAGACCAGTCCAAAATCGTGTTTAACGAGGCCGGCCTGATGTTGCGGGGATCCCCGCTGCGGACCCGGTTCAAGGTTAATAAGACCGAAATCGTCCACCTGAAAACCGGAAGTTTCATCCGGCCTCTGTCGAAGGAAGACGGAAAGACCGGAGACGGCACGAACCCGGCGTTACTTATTTTGGACGAATTTCATCAGCACCCGACCACAGAGTTTTACGATCTGGGCATTGGATCCAACACTAAAGAGCCCCTGCTGATGATCATCACCACCGCCGGACGTGATCTGACGTACCCCTGTTACGTGCAGGAGTACAAGTATTGCTCTGACGTGCTCAACCCGGACACGGATGCGGAGAATGACGAGTACCTGATAGATATCTGCGAATTGGATCCCGAAGACTATGCCAACCTGGAAGACGTCGGAGACGAGAGTAAATGGATCAAAGCCAATCCCATCCGGATGACGTACCGGGAAGGCATCGAGAAGATCCGTGGTGACTATATCGTTGCAAAGTCCATGCCGGAAAAGATGCCAGGCTTTTTGACAAAGGCGCTCAATGTGTGGGTGCAGGCCAGGGAAAACGGCTATATGGACATGGCGAAGTGGAAGGCCTGTCAAACCGACCTTACGTTGGAAGACCTGAAAGGGATGCCGGCTTATATCGGGTTTGATATGTCGGCCAAAATCGACCTTACGTCTATCTCCGTTGTGGTTCCGATCCGGACAAGCGAGTTTGACGCATTTGAAAAGGAAATTATCCGCTATTTTGTTTTCTCCCATTCCTTTATTCCGTCCCGTGAAAAACTTATGGAGCACGTCATGAAGGACCGGGCGCCGTTTGACGCATGGGAGATGCAGGGCTTTATCACGATCACGGACACACAAATTGTAGACCAGAATGCTGTCATGGACTACGTGGAGCGACTCTGCAGCACGTACAAACTGGATGTGCAATGCCTGTGTTTCGACCCCGCGAACGCCTCAAAAATCATGATGGACCTCTCCAACGAAGGCTATGACGTGGAAGAGGTGTACCAGAGCCACAAGAGCCTCAACGAATCCACACAGGGTTTCCGGGAGCAGGTTTATGCCGGAAACATCCTCGCCCCTTATAACCCGGTTCTCAATTTTGCTATGAGCAACGCCGTAGTCCGGCAGAATCAGGGGCTGATAAAGATCGATAAAGACGCTACTTCCAAGCGAATCGACCCGGTGGACGCCGTGTTATGTGCATTCAAACTGGCGATGTACCACGAATTCGGTGATTCATTCCTGGAAGAAATTGACGAATTTTTGAATTCCTAAGGAGGTGAGAACAATGGGACAGATTGCAAAATACGCTAACATTCTGAAAAACGAAGCGCAGGACGAAGAAATTATTGACGGCTGGACAGATGAAACACTCCTGCAGTGGCTTGGAATCGACAGGCACATGCAGAGGAACGTCAACGAGGCGACCTATTTTACTTGTCTGAAGCTTCTGTCGGAAACCATGGGCAAGCTCCCGTTGAAGTACCTCCGGCAGGAGGGCGACGGATACGTCCATGCGGAGCCCACGAAGATGAGCAACATCCTGACCCGCAGGCCGAACCGGTTTACATCCCCGACAGCCTTCTGGACGGCGTTGGAGATGAACGCACAGCACTGCGGTAATGGTTATGCGTGGATCCGGGGCAGATGGACGAACGAGGGGCGCTTTACATCCGGGTATGAGCCGGAAGATATATGGCTGCTGCCATCCAACCAGGTGCAGGTCACCATGGATGACGCGGGAATTTTCGGCGACTCCGGGGAGCTGTACTATACCTACTCCGATAACAGATCCGGAAAGCAGTACGTGTTCCGCCGGCATGAAATCATCCATGTAAAGACCTGGTATTCCCTCGACGGGATAATGGGTGTGCCCGTGGGAGACATCCTCAAGGGCATGATTGACGGAACACTGAATTCCCAGGAATTCCTGGCGAACATGTACAAGAACGGCGTCACTGCCCGTTATGCCATGCAGTACACCGGGGATCTGGATGAGACCCGGAGAGAGAAGCTGAAGGTTAAGTTTGCGGACCAGCTGTCAGGGGCGAAGAATGCCGGGAAGATCATCCCCGTTCCGAAGAGCCTGACGCTGACGCCACTGGAGCAGGGCAACCTCGCGAATAACCAGTATATGGAACTGAAGAAGTACTCTTCACAGCAGATTGCCGCAGCGTTTGGAATCAAGCCGACACAGCTAAACGACTACCACGAATCCTCGTATTCCAATTCTGAATCACAGCAGCTGTCATTCCTGATTGACACGATGTTGTACCGGATAAAGACCTACGAGGAAGAAATCAATTACATCTGCCTGACGCAGAAGGAAGTTGATGCCGGGTATACCTACAAATTTAACGAAAAGGCCATGCTCCGTACGGACTCCGTGGCCCAGATGGAACTCATGGCAAAGGCTGTCAACAATGGCATTTACACCCCGAACGAGGCGAGAGGCTTTATGAACCTTCCAACGAAGGAGGGCGGGGATCAGCTGATTGTGAATGGAAATTACATCCCGATCACACAGGTGGGAAACCAGTATAGGAAAGAAGGTGAGCAGTAATGGCGATGGTAGAAATTACAGGCGAGATCATCCCGAATGACTATGCGTGGATATACGACTGGTTTGGGATCGAGTACACCTGTGTCAATAAGATCAAAGACGCCATCAACGGCCTGGCCGACGGCGAAGAGCTGGAAGTCAGGATCAATTCCCCGGGCGGTGATGTGGCAAGCGGTCAGGAGATTTACTCCCTGTTGCAGACCGTCCCCAGTACCGCAAAAATCATGGGTATGGCTGCTTCTGCGGCCGGATTCCTGGCGATGGGATGCAAACGCGTTGAAATCTCGCAGGTCGGAACGATCATGGTACATAACGTCTCCTGTGGCGGTGTGTGCGGTGACCACAACGAGATGGAAAAAGCATCTGAAATGCTGAGATCCCTGGACGCGTCCATTGCAGCGGCATTTGTCGCAAAGAGCGGAAAGTCCGAAAAGGAAATCCTCCGCATGATGGAAAAAGAAACCTGGCTGACGGCGAATCAGGCCGTCGAGATGGGCATCTGTGACGCTATCATAGGCGACTCTTCGGGATTGCCTGGTAGATATAGTAACTCCCTGTTTGGCATGTCGATCACTCCGGAGATGATCGAACAGGCCAAGGCCGGAAAGGCCAAACAGGAACAGGAAATCAAGGACAGAACGAGGGCGGCGGATATCGTCAGTGACCTTGATCTGTTCGGAGTTTAAGAGGCAAGGAGGTACAAAATGCCTAAAGAACTGCTTGAGCTGCTGGACAGCATCAACACTCAGAAAGTCCTCGTGAAAAATCTTGTAAATGAGGACAAACTCGATGAGGCCGAAGAGGCCAAAAAGGAACTTGTAAACCTTCAGCGGAAGTTCGATCTGCTGAAAGACATGATGGAGACCGCTCCTGTGGACCGTGTCCCGGTTCCCAATCCAGAGAAGAAGCCCGAAGCGGATCCGGTGCACGACTTCGCAAACGCCGCTCGCCGTGGTTTCAAAAACATCATGTCCGAAGGTGTGGCTGCTGATGGCGGCTATACTGTGCCGGAGGACATCCAGACCCGGATCAACCACTACAAAGAGGCTAATTTCTCTCTGCGTCAGCTGGTAACTGTTGAGTCCGTAAAAACCAACAAAGGCGCCCGCACCTACCAGACCAAAGCCCAGGCACCCGGATTCAAGAAGGTTCTGGAGAACGGCAAGATTCAGGAAGTCGCCGGTCCTAAGTACACCCGTATTGATTATACCATCGAGGATTACGCCGGATACATGCCTGTTACCAATGATCTGCTGGCGGACTCCGATGCCAACATCACCAACGAGATTGTCACCTGGATCGGTCGCAATTCCCTGATGACGGATAACACCGAAATCCTGGACATCCTGCAGAACACTGACGGAAAGACCGCCGTTGATCTGACCGGACTGGCCGGAATCAAAAAGGCGATCAACGTTGATCTGGGACAGGCCTACAGACCGGCAGTCCGCATCGTGACCAATGATGACGGTCTCAATTATCTGGATACTCTGGAAGACGCCAACAAGCGCCCTCTGCTGAACCCGAACCCCACTGAGCCGAACGCTCTTCAACTGCGTGTTGGTGCGACTGTCGTTCCGATCGACGTTGTGCCTAATACCGTACTTGCCACCACCGGCACCGGTGCAATCGCTCAGATCCCGTTTATCATTGGCGATCTGAAGGAAGCTGTGCGCATCTTTGATCGTGAGCAGACAACCATCCTGTCCTCCAACGTGGCATCCGTGACCGGATACAACGCATTTGAACAGCGTGGCACTCTGTACCGTGCCGAAGTTCGTGCTGACTACAAGCCCGTAGACAAGGACGCGTGGGTTAACGGTTATATCACCCCGGGGGAATGATAAGCGACAGCGTGACCTTTGAGGATGCGGACACTGACGGGGATAATTCCTTGTCAGAGTCCGAGCTTCAGGCGTTAACCATAGCCCAGCTTAAGGCTGTCGCTGCGGAAAAGGGCTATACCATCACGAAGACCCGGAAAGCGGATATAATCGCGGAGATCCTCGCGCAACAGGAGGGATGAGCATGGCAGACAATCAGAAAATCGGCTATTTGCTGACCAATGGGGACACTCCTGCCGGGATAACCATGCTTGACGACATCAAAGGCAGACTCGGGATTGATTCGGCAGTTACCGTGTATGATGCGGAACTGACCAGCCTGATTGCTGCTGCCATTGTGGATATGCAGGCAGCTGGCGTGCCGGGAACTCTCCTGGGGGAAAGCGAAGACCCGGAGACGGGCAGAGTTGCCGTTGACGACCGTGTCAAGATGGCCGTCACCGCATTTATCCGTGCAACGTATGGCGATGACCGTACAAGCGTGACCCGCTACAACCAGATGTATCAGAGCATGGTCTTCCGGCTCTGTCAGGAGGAGGGTGGAACATAATGTGGACAAGTGCAATATGTTTCTCCTCCGGCACCGTGACCGAAGAGAATGAAGACGGAATCGAAACCGTGACGGAATCCTGGGGAAACCCGATCCGGGCGAACTTTAAGGACCTGACACGGGACGATATGATCATGGCTCAACAGCTCGGTTTTACGGCAGAAGTCAACGTTGAGATCCACAAGGGGTCTTATGGTGGACAGAGCTATTTTAAGGACGTGAAGACCGGGGACGTCTATGACGTCAAACGCTCGTTTGTTGGCGATCACAAGATGAATGTGGTGCTGACTAGCATCAAGCGCGAAAGAGGGAAGGCGGTGAACTATGGCTAGTTGCTCGATTACCGGATTTGACGAGTTGGAGAAGATCCTCCGGAAACTCAGTGAGCCGGAAAAGATGGCGATTAAGGCCGTAGACGCCGCATCCCCGGTGCTTGTGTCCTCGCTAAAGGGTGCAATCAACGCAGCCACCAAAGGCGGGACTGGTGCTCTTGCGGCATCCATCGAGGCGACATCTGCAAGGCAGAATGAACTCGGTGTGTTTTCCGCAGTACGCCCCACCGGGACGGACAGCAAAGGCGTCAGAAACGCCGAGAAGCTGGCTTATCTGGAGTACGGCGTAAAATCCCACCACCAGCCGCCCAGACCCGTCAGATCGGCCGCTGTGGCCGCTGCGGAGGGTGCGTGCATGAGCATCATCGAGGGCATCATTGAGCAGGAGGTGGGGAGCTTATGACGATCCACCAGAAGGTTAAGACGGCTTTACAATCGCTCAATATCCCGGTCAAAGAGGACTTTTTCGGCGGTGGACTGGATGAATATATTACCTGGACTCTGGTCAGGGACCGAGCCGCAGTGATAGCGGACGGAAGACCCACGAACGAAGTCGCAGAGCTGATGATTCACTGGTTCCTGCCCCGGAATAAGTCCTATACAGAAACTCGAAAAAAGATCCGTCAGCTGCTACTTGATGCAGAATTTACGTGGCCTGAGGTCACGACCATCGAAGAGCCGGACGGAAAGACAAGACACATTGTTTTCGAAACACAGGTCGAGAACGATGAAGAATTGGAGGAATAATTATGGCACATATCGGAATGAAGTATGTTGTAGCCGCTCTCCTGAAGGATGACGAAACCTATGACAAAGGTTTTGTCGTGGCGAAAGCGATTAACTTTACCGGCACCCCTACCGCAAACAGCGTGATCCTGTATGCGGATGACGGAGAGGCCGAGACTGACAGATCTATCCAGAACCTCGGCACCAGCTTGAACGTTGATGACGTATCCTTGGAGAACCAGGGCAAGCTGCTCGGTCACACCTACACCGCTGCCGGCACTGGTGAGAATGCCCAGCCGGAAGGTCTGGTTATCAAAAATGATGACGTTGCGCCGTATGTTGGCATGGGCTTTTATAAGAGACGCCGCAAAAACAACGTCACTTCCTTTACGGTAATCTGGCTGAACAAAGTCCAGAACGCAGCCATGACCGAGAATGCAGCCACCAAGGGCGAGTCTGTGGAATTCCAGACGGATACCATCGAGGGAACTGCTTACGCCCTGAGCACCGGCGAGATCTACGAAAAGCACATCTTCACGGTCGAAACCGACGCCATTGCATGGCTGAACAAAAAGGTCGGTATCACCGCCTGATCGATCCGCAAATCTGACAAACTGACATAGGAGGGATTCTGATGAGTGATTTACGCCCGAAGAGTACTGTTGTAAAAGCTGGTGGAGAGGAGCTCAAACTCCTCTTCACCATTGGAAGCATCGAAGAGATCCAGGAAGCAACCGGAATGGGGCTGTTTGATGCCATGCAGAAAATTGCAAGCGCTATTGACGGGAATACGTCGAAGGAAACGCTAACTTGTTATAAGAGTGTCCTGCAGGCCCTGACCGGAAAGGATGAGGAATTCTTCCGGAGTATCGAATGGAGCGACTACCGGCGACTTGCACGACAGATCGTCAATGCGTTTGGCATCTCTCTTCCGGATCCGGACGACGAAGAAGACGAAGATGATGAGGACTCCGATGACCCAAAGGAAGAGAGCGGAGCGGAAGCGTAAACGTTGCCAGATTGTTGTATCTGGGCGGTGAACTCCTGCACTATGACGAAGAAAAAATATTTTCTATGACCCTCAGAAAGTTTTATCTTCTGTACGATGAATATCTGGAATATCACGGCATGAAAAAGAAGAGTGATGAGGGCTTACTGGACTCGCTATAAACGCACTTGCCATCAGGCAGGTGCTTTTTTATACACTGGAGGTGCTGTTGTATGCCTGCAAAGATTGGTATTATTTTAGCGGTTGACGGGGAACGGGAATTCCGGGAAGCGATGAGCAACGCCACTACCGCCGCCGCTGCCATGAAGGCACAAATTAAAGAGGTTACGCAGGAATACGCGAATAATGCGAACTCTCTGGAAGCCTTGCAGGCAAAAGAGAAGGCGCTAAAGTCCGCGCAGGAAGCGTTGGGAAGGGCGACTGCCGCCGCAAAGGACGGGCAGGCGAACGCCCAGAAGGCTGTTGATAAGTATACGTCTGCGATCGAGAAGCAGGACACAAAAATCAGCGAGGCAAAGCGGGAACTCGAACGTCTGAAAAAGACTTATGGCGAGGGTTCCGCAGAAGTCAAAAAGCAGGAAAAATACCTGGACGAACTGAACTCCGAGCAGGACGAGAACAAGCGGAAACTGCAAGCTGCAGAAAATGGCCTGAACAAATGGAAAAAGAAGGTTTCCGATGCCACCACTGCGGAACTGAAAAACTCTCAGGCGCTCGACAAAAACAGCAAATACCTGGATGAGGCGGAAAACTCTGCTGACCATTGCGCAAAGTCCATTGACCGCTTTGGCAAAGAGATGAAGGACTCCGGGAAGGCTGCCGATGAAGCAGGCCGGAGCTGGGAAGAGGCATTTAAGATTGCCGCCGCCGGAAAGGCTATGGACCTTGCCGGAAGCGCTGTCGGAGCATTAAAAGACGCTCTGGTTAACGGTGCGAAGGCTGCCGTGGAAGTCGGCTCGAATTTTGAATCGTCCATGAGCAACGTGGCTGCCCTGTCCGGCGCTACCGGGACCGTACTGGATCAGTTGTCCGTCAAAGCGCAGGAGCTCGGCCGTACCACCAAATTCAGCGCATCTGAGGCAGCGGACGCATTTGGATACATGGCCCTTGCCGGATGGGACACACAGCAAATGCTTGACGGCGTAGATGGCGTTATGCAGTTGGCAGCGGCCTCCGGAATGGACCTGGCATCCGCCTCCGACATGGTGACGGACTATCTGTCAGCCTTTAACATGGAAGCCTCTGAGGCGTCCAAAATGGCCGATATGCTGGCCTATGCGCAGGCACATTCCAACACCACCGCAGAACAGCTTGGCGAGGCTTACGGAAACTGTGCGGCCGGCCTTAACACTGCCGGACAGTCTATCGATACCGTAACGGCTATGTTGGAGGCCATGGCAAATCAGGGCACGAAAGGTTCTGAGGCCGGAACCGCCCTTAATGCGATCATGTCCCAGATCACCCAGAAGATGGAAGACGGCGCAATCCAGATCGGCGACACCGCTGTTGCCGTACAGGATTCCGAGGGTAATTTCCGCGATCTGACCGATATTTTGGCGGATGTGGAAGCCGCCACGGATGGAATGGGCACGGCTCAGAAGTCCGCCGCCCTTGCCGGAGTATTTAACCGCACGGCTCTGTCCGGTCTGAATCAGATCCTAAATGAGGGCGTGGATAAGGTTAAAGGATATCGGGACGAACTGAACAACTCCGCCGGGTCCGCTCAGGCAATGGCCGACACCATGAACAACAACCTTCAGGGCGCCATTACCGAAGCAGGATCCGCCGCAGAGGGTCTCGGAATCGCCATCTTTGATCAGGTTGCCGGACCGATGACAACGGCGGTGAGGACGGCAACGGATATTATCAACAAGATCACCGATGCCATTACTCCGCAAAAATCTGCGTTGGAGCAGTTCATTGACGAAATTGAGCAGGGGAATGAGCGTGTCCGAGCATTGATTGATAATGCTTCCAACACCGCTAACAGCGCAGATATCTATGCCACCAAACTGGACGGTTATAAGGAAGTCCTTCTGGAAGTGGCAGGCGCAACGGAACAGACGGAGTTTCAGAAGTATCAGGTCGCACAGATCGTCAGAGAACTGGGTGGACAGATCCCCGAATTGGCTGCCGCATGGGACGAAGAGTCGAAGAGTCTGAACATGAACCGTGAAGAAATCATAAAGCTCATGGATACATACAAGAGCTCTATGATCATGAAGGCGTACACCGACGCATTGACGGACTCTTATTCCGCTCTTGCGGATGCGACCTTGCACGAGATGCAGGCTCAAGACGCCTATAACACCGCCCACGAAAAGACACAGCAGGCCATAGAAAACAGCATCGGAAGCGTGGAGACTCTCGGGAACCAGTACTACAAAGTAAATAAGTCCGTTGCCGAACTGACTGACGAAGAAAATCAGGCAAAGCAAGTCCTTGAAGAAGCCACTCAGGCTCGCACCGATGCGGAAAGTAGCGTAGAGTCTTACGAAGCGCTGTTGGACGAGCTGAAGAAAAAATATCCCGAACTTGCGGACGAGCTCGATAAATACAGCGAAGCCACTAACAACGCCTCCAACAACACTGATAATCTCAAAGAAAAAACAGGAGAGATGGCTGACGTCGAGGACGAGGCGACCAAAAAAGTCCGTGAAGCCTTTGAAAACATGCAGAAGAGCATTGGCGATGCAGTCAAGAGCTCTATCAGTTTCTTCGAAGAATTTAACGGCGGTTCAGAAGTCAATCTGAAGACGGTCATCGAAAATCTTGAATCTCAGGTAAAAGGCCTCGATAATTGGAAGTCAAATATGGAGCGCCTTGCCGGGGAAGCCGGTTCCGGCATGACGCAGGAATTCTATGACTATCTTGTTCAGATGGGGCCGAAATCTGCAAATCTGGTGGACGAACTTGTCAAATCTCTGGATAAGGGCGATGGCAAATTCGAGAAGGTTGTGGAAGACTGGACGAAGGCAATGGAGCTGTCGGACACCTCGCAGATCCTCGCCACCTACACCACCGCCGGTGAAGAATTTGCTAAGCAGACTGGCGCCGGATGGGAAGGCGGTATTGCAAGCGTCTCCGGTCAGATCACAGAGAGCGCCGAGACTGTCGGAAAAGATGCCGGTAACGCCCTTATACTCGGAGGCACGGAAAGTATCGAGGCAGGAGCAGGCGAAATCGCCAATGCCGCAGAAAACGTCTTCACGGGAGCTAGGACGACCATTGAGGGAATGTCTGCAAATTATACGTCCACGGGTCAGCTCCTTATGCAGGGCGTGGCCTCTGGCATGACTGCGGAATCCGGCACTGTATCGCAAGCGTCCGAAGGCGTAGCAACTGCGGCGAACAGCTCCGCAAGCAATACGGCGGCTCAGTTTACTGCTTCCGGGCAGGCTTTGGCGGCGGCTCTTGGAACGGGCATTTCCAACAACAAAGCTGCAGTCACCTCCGCCGCCGATGCTGTGGCAAGGGAGGCTGCGGAAGCTGCGTCAAATAAGTCCGGCAACTTTAACTCCGCCGGCCGTGGCCTGAGTTCTGCCCTCGGATCCGGCATCAAAGGCAATCAGAGTGTCGCCACTTCTGCGGCTGCTGTCGTGGCTGCTGCGGCTGCCGGCAAGGCCTACGGCTACCAGTCATCGTTTAAGTCCGCCGGTAAGAGTATGTCCTCCGGTCTGGCATCCGGTATCCGTTCCGGCAAGTCATCCGCTATTAATGCAGCCGTTGAAGTGGCAGCTGCGGCCCTCGCTGCGGCGAAGAAAAAGCTGGGTATTAACTCTCCGTCGAAGGAATTTGAGAAAGTCGGCGTACAGATCAATCAGGGATGGGCTGCCGGAATCACTAGCAGTCAGAGCCTGGTTGCGGATGCGCTGACCGGGTCGAAAAAGCTGATCGACAAAAACAACAAGGACGCCCGGATCCTGATGAAGCGCTTCAAAAATGACTTCGGAGCGAAGAAAACGGATGACAAGGGCAAGAAGAATAAGAACTATTATTCTGACTATCTCCGTGGCGCAGAAAAAGCTCTGGAACAGTATCAGGTCATGCGCGATATGTCCATGGAGGAGGAGCTCAAGTATTGGGAGGAAGTCCAGAAGCACCTCAAGCGCAGATCGGACGAGTGGTATGACGTCCAGAAGAAGATCAAAGACCTCAATACCGATATCGCCGAAGAGAAAAAGGCCAAGAAGGAAGAAGAGCGCGAAAAGAAGCGGGAAGAACGCGAGAAGCGCAAAGAAGAAAAGGCCAAGCAGCGGGAAGAAGCTCAGAAGCAGCGGGAAGAAGAAGCGGCCAAGCGGCAAGAGCTCTATGACAATCAGAGACGTCGCCGGGAAGAGGCTTATGAAAAGCTCCAGACCAAAAGAGACAATCAGGACAAGATCCTCGATAATTGGAAGATCTACCACGATATGTCTCTGAAGGCAGAGGCTCAGTATTGGAACAAAGCGCGGAAGCAGTTTAAGGAAGGCACCGCCTTAAGAATCGAGGCCGACCAGAAGTACTTTGAAGCCCAGAAGGCGTGGAAAGATAAACGCGCCGAGCTGAAGCAGGAAGAGCTTGAGCAGGAGCAGGAGATCAACTCCCGCCTGGCATCTGAAATCGAAGATCTGACGAAGACCTACGAGGACGCTGTGGAAGAGCGGAAGAGCTCAATCCTGTCCTCCATGAGCCTGTTTGAAGATTGGGACAGTACCGGATATACCGCCGACATCCTCAAGCGCAACCTGCAACACCAGGTCGAAGGCCTGAAGCTGTGGGAAGCGGAAATGAAGTCCCTGCGGAAAAAAGCTCTGCCGGAAGAGTTTGTAAAAGAACTCGAAGACATGGGCCCGGATGCCACGGCGTCCATCTGGTCACTCAATCGGATGACGGCTGGGGAACTGGACGAATACGTCAAGCTCTGGAAAGAAAAGGGCGAAATCGCCACAAAAGAGGCGAAACGGCAGAACAAGGATCTGCTGGCAGAGACCAAAACAGAGATAGCAGAGCGAAAGTCCACGGCAAAGAGCGAAATCAAAGCCCTCCGGGAACAGCTCAAAGCCGACCTCGCCGAAGTAAGCACCGACATTGACAAGTCGCTTCTGACCATCCTCAAGAAGTCCGGGAGCCTGACGGAGCAGACCCTTGCGGCGATGATAGCGGAGATCAATGACCCGAAACCGAAGAACGAGCTCCGGAAGGGCTCTATTGCACTGTCCCTGTCAATCACAGGCGGGATGAGCGATGGCATGAAGACGTCACTGCCTTCCGTAAAAACTACCGCTGCGGATACGGTCGATAAGACGCTGGGCGCCATGAAGAAAAAGGTGTCTGATCATGCTGCATCAAAGGAGAATATCGGCACCTCAATCGCCACGAGCATAGCTGCCGGCATGACTCGCAATACTTCTGTGGTTGCTGACAGCGCAAGGCAGATGATCATAGCTGCCATGACTGCTGCGAACGCACAGGTGGATGCGGAGTGGAGCAATCGGAGCATGGCCGGGATCCGGTCTATCAACAACCTGATATCTCCTGTCGGCGTCAGCTCGCAGGCCGTCACCAGAGACCCGACACAGGCCAATATGGAGAGGCTCCTGCGACAGGTAACGCTTATCAGTGAGCAGCTGGCACGGACACAGCTTGTAGTGGATACCGGGGCACTTGTAGGTGCGATACAGCCGGCAATGAGTACGCAGCAGGCCGCTGTGACAATACGAAGGAACAGGGGGATGCTGTAAAATGAAAATAAATGGTTGGGACATATCAAACGCCAAAGGGAAACAGTGGAACGTCACGAAAGGCCATAATTCTCTCAGTAATCCGAGCGAATGGGGAGCCGGGGCATTGTCTCCGGTTCTCCTGGACAGCAGGATCGGTTTTCAGTCCTGGTCTATTGTGCTGCTGGTTTACGGAACATCCAGAGAGGACATCCAGAGGAACGCCTCCCTGATCCTGTCGAAGATGCTCGGTCCGGTGGATATTGAACTGGATGGATTCTCCCGGAAATTCTATGGATACCTGAAGACCCATTCCGTGGAAGAGTCAAGCAAAAAACGTTTTCATCGTCTGACTTTGAATCTGGATGGGTACGAGTATTCCGCACAGATGACCGTAAGCGGGAAAAGTTCAATTTCCGTATCTAACCCCGGGACACTTCCTACTCCGTGTATCCTGACGATATCACCCACGCAGGCCGCCGGACAGATCACGGTAAGCGGGCTTTATACCGGGAGCGTTAAGGTAACCAACGTGACAAGCGGGACCCCTATTGTGATTGACGGAGAGACCGGGATCATCACGGAGGGCGGGAAGTTGAGAGAGTATGACTTCTGGAAGCTTCCGGCAGTAAAGCCCGGCAGTTCCACGCTCACTGTGAGTAGTAGCTTTGCTACTGTGTCTGTGAGCTTCAAACCCCGGTATATGTAACAGGAGGTGAGCGATGTGCTGAAATGGTATGATTCCTTGCAGACATATCAAGGGATCATAAGCAAATACAGAGACTTGCGGATCGAGTCTGAGTTAAAAACAGCCGATAAGACACTGAGCGTCACTCTCCTGGAAGATATTGGGATTACAAATGAGTGCTACATTCGGACCGAAACGGACGAATATGTTGTCAAAGAAGTCACCGATATCACCGGGAATTTCAAACAGATCGTGGCTGCCTTGAACCTGGAAGAACTGGAAGCGAAAGCATTTAAGACGTTTTCCGTAACCAGTCAGACCATCGAGTCAGCCGCCCGGACTGCGATCACCGGTACCGGATGGCGTGTGGCATATTCGGACGTAACAAAGGTGCGAAACGCCGGGATGCTCAAAAAGTCCGCTCTGGGGATCCTGCAAGGCCTGTGCACAGCTTTTATGTGCGATATGGTGTTTGACACAATCAACAAGACCGTATCGTTTTATAACGAGTTGGGCAGTAATAAAGGCGTATACTTCCGGGATGGCATCAATTTGAAAAAGCTGACGGCCAAAGCGTCCTCGTATGATTTTTACACCCGGATCATTCCGTACGGAGCAGACGACCTCGATATCAAAGAGGTTAATGGCGGTGTGGAATATGTGGAAAACTACCAGTACAGTACGAAGGTACGAACATACATCTGGATCGATACCAACTATACCGATGCCACCGCATTAAAGGAAGATGCCACTGCCAAACTGGCAGACATGAGCAGACCGACAGTGTCTTACTCCGCAGAGATCAGAGACCTTGCGAAAATGTCAGACGTTTACAGCCTGTTTGAGTACGGACTCGGCGACACAATCACACTGACGGATGGCAGCACAAAGACCCGGGATACGCAGCGCATTGTAAAGCTTGTGGAGTACCCGGACAATCCGGAGAAAAACACCGCCGAACTCTCCAACACCTTTCTTACGTGGGAAGAATTGCAGGAGCGTGAACGGGCTGCTTCGGAGATCGTCAATGCGGTAATTTCTCAGGACGGAACATTTAATGGCATCGTCAAGGTATCCGACATTTTACACTGGAATGAAGAGGTGGAAGCCGGGATCCAGGGGAGCGCCTACCTCGGAAATTACATCGAAGCCACTGACGGAAGGATTTCCGCTGTCGAACTGACCGTCGGTACCATTGCAGCAAACTACATCACCGCAGAAGAAGTGGCTGCCACCTATGCCACCATAGCGGACCTGGAAGCCGACTATGCGACTATTGCGAGCCTCGACGCTGCGAAGGCAGATATACAGGGACTCAACGCTAAAGTCGCATCGATTGAGACGGCGTACATTTCCACGGCAGAAGTTAATTCCCTGTTGGCCAACTACACGAAGACAAAGGATCTGCAAGCGCAGTATGCCACTATCAATCTCGCAAATGTGGAGGCCGGGTCCATTACCACCGCCATGATCGGAGCGGGAGTTGTTGGCACGGAGCAGATTGCTGATGCGTCTATCACATCCGCAAAGATCGTCGCCCTGGATGCCGCAAAGATCACCACCGGCACACTGGACGCCAGCCTGTTAAATGTCGTCAACCTTAACGCTGCGTCCATCACCGTGGGAATGATCAACGGACAGCAGATCGACAGCGGGACGATTAAACTGACCAATCTGGCGCAGGAGGTCACGGACGAGATCGACGCTGCCACTGCATTCCGCCTGGATACCGAATACACCACGCAGGAAAAGACGTATGAGTTTACCGCCCATCTGTTTTATGGGGCGAATGACGTCACGGCTGATTATGACGCCCGGAAGTTTCGATGGTTTGTCCGTAACGAGGACGGCGATATCGATCTGGGCAGAGGCTACACGATGACGGTCAGCAGAGACCTCGCCGGGTACGTCGGTACAATCGTATGCCGGTGGAGCGATACAGAAGAGGCTGTTATCATTGGAAGCGGTAATCAGATTATCGTCGGTTCCAACGGCGAAACCTTAATTGGTATTTTTTAAAAAAGGAGGACTATTATGGCTGATGTAAAGCAGCGGGTGACCGGGTTCCCGTCCACCACAGAGACGGCAAGTGACGATTATCTCTTGCTTGACGGTGCGACAAACGGCACCCGGAAGATCTTAATGACAGACGTGGTGGATAACACGTTAACAGTCGAAGGCAAGGCCGCAGACGCAAAAAAGGTCGGGCAGGAGCTTGCGAAGAAACTGGATGCCGCAGACGTACCGACAAAAGTCAGTGACCTGACCAACGACACAGGATTTCAGACTGCGACACAGGTAAATGCGGCGGTAACAGGGAATGTGGATGACACGCTGTCGACAAGCGGGAAAGCGGCCGATGCGAAAAAGACTGGTGACGAAATTACTGCGTTAAAGAGTGATTTAATATCCGTGGAAGATGTTGTTTTCTACCAAGTTGAAATTAATGCACTCAATACCGTCACTCCGTTTATTGTCCATAGCGGTGACAGTGTTACTATCCGGGCTAAAGACGGTAGCGCATTAACCGTCACGCAAATCCGGCTTGTTCGGGAAAACAAGACAAATGATTACTGGTCGGTGTCCGGACAAATTTCCCGCACGATTACCGTTACCGAGGACTTTGTCGGCGTTTTCGTCAGCGGTGGAACAGCACAGGATATTATTGTGGAAAAGTCTGGTAGCCCACTGAATTTCCAACCTCAAATTGATGCCATCAACACTCAGATTGACAGTTACGGGGAAAGCACTACAATCACACCGGAAAATGTCAATACTGGTTACATCCACAGAGATGGCCGTGTTATGACTTCTGACACGTTCCGCTACTCTAACCCCATTTATGTGGAAAGAGGCACAATAATTTTCAAAGCCTTTGGATACTCGAACAATGTATCGTTGCTTGCCTTGTGTGATGCCAACGGAGAAAATAGAGTGACTCTTGTAACAAGCACACCAGATGCCGGGACAGAATCTGTAAATTACAGAATTCCGTATCCGATGTATGTCATAATTTCTTCTCAACAGAGCGTACCTATCCAGTACACGATTGTGAAGGATAATTCGCTCATCCCAGAAATGATAAGTTTGTCTTTGTTTACGCATTTCGGTGTGGTTGGCGACAGCTACGCAAGTGGGAATATCTATTATGACAACACATATAAAACCGATTATGCTCATTCTTGGGGGCAACTGATTGCGAAGAAATTCGGCACAACTTGCACGAATTATTCCAAAGGCGGGCTTTCCACGCGCACATGGCTAACCGATACCAAGGGGCTTCCTCTTGTGCTTTCATCCGAGCCGGAAGATGTGTACTATCTGGCTTTAGGCATCAATGATGCGTGGAGTCTTGGAATTGACTATCTTGGGAGTTTGTCTGACATCACGAGCCACACCAGCTATTCTGATTACCCAGACACGTTTTACGGAAACTATGGGCGAATCATCGAACAAATCATTGCTCACGCGCCATATGCCAAATTAATAATGTTTACGCTTGCCCAGACGAACGATCCTAACCCACAGTTTAGCTCTGCAATCAAAGAGATTGCAGAACATTATAAAATTCCATGCGCGGTGGAACTGGATGATGTGTTTTTCTCAGGCCCTCTGTTCAGGGAATTTTTAATTGGGGGTCATCCGTCAGGGCTTGGATATGGTGGAATGGCGGCGGCAATGGAGCGCCTAATTGTTAATTGTGTTGCCGCGAACGCTGCTTATTTTAACAACATTTATGGCCACGCAGATTAAAAAACAGACTTAAAATTCCATCAACACTAATTTAAGGCAAGCAAACAGGAAACAGATATGACAAAACAAGAAGGTATAAAAGAACTAGAGGAACTTTTAGGAGACGCTGACAAAGCAATCAGTGAAGATGAATAGTATATTCGCGGATGGAAAAGTGCATTACTTGCCGCGCTTGAAATAGTAAATAAACTCAATTAAAGGAAACTTTAACACAGTAACCAACACGCAGGAGGTGAGCACAATTTGATACTCGAAAAAGAAATATCGATCTACCAGCCGGGGGCGATCGGCAAGGAATTTGACGCCGTCACAGACCTCGCGGATGGGAAGAACAGCGTATTTTATCAGGCTTCGCCTCCTGCCGTGGAAGGCCGCAAAGAGGGCGATGTCTGGTATGATTCGGATGGCGATAATGCCATGTACAAATTTGACGGTGAGCAGTGGGTGTTGGTGCAGTTCGGAACAAATGCCATTGTCGCCGGAGCGGTAACAACAGCAAAGCTCGACTCGCAGGACGTGTACACCAATTTCTTACTGGTCAACCTCCTGCGGGCGGCGCAGGCCGAAATCAGTGAGTTATCTGCCATCACAGCAGATATGGGTGAGATCACTGCCGGAATATTAAAATCGACAGATTACGCCTATTCCAGTGGCAAATACTCCACTTCCGGCATGGCTGTCGACCTCACCGCAAAGGCGATCCGGATGACGCACACGGCGCTCGTTGACGGGGCTCTGTACGCCGAAAACGTCGACTTAACCGGGAAGATCGTAGCGAAGACCGGAGAGATTGGCGGGTTAGAAATCGATGCAACGTCCATACATACAAAGGGCGTGGTAGTGACGGATAATTCCGCGAACTCCGTTGCGCTGTCGAGTGCAGGATTCAGCCGGGACATCCTGGAATCTGACGGAACATATTTCACCCGCAACGGCCTGCGGTTTGCCGTAGCAGATAAACTCGGAATCGATGGCTCCGGGAATTTCTTTGCGTCCGCTGCGAAGATCATGGGTACCATCACGGCCAACGCAGGGGCTATTGGTGGATTCGCCATTGATGCGACATCCATACACACGAAGGACATGCTGGTAACAGACACTTCGGTCAGTTCCGTTGCTCTTTCCAGTGTTAACTTCACCAGGACAATAGACGGCACGGCTAGGAACGGTTTGCGGTTTGCTGTGGCTGATAAATTTGCGGTCGACAACTCCGGCAATCTGTATGCCTCGTCAGTAACTATTAAAGGGTCTATTACGGCGACCTCCGGCAGTATCTCCGGAAGCCTCGTGACGTCCGGAATCGATGCCGGAAATATCACCGCCGGAACGCTGTCCGCTGCGAGGATTGCTGCGGAGTCGATTGAGGCCGAGAAACTGAAGATATCCACGCTATCTTCTATCAATGCAAATATCGGCACGGTAAAAACCGGCAAGCTGCAAACGACGGATTATGCCTATTCATCTGGGCACTATTCAAGCGCAGGCATGCTAATTGATCTGTCAAATAAAGTTATCCGGGCTCCGAAGTTTGCTGTGGAAGGCGGGGCTCTATATGCAAAAGACGGCACCTTCTTGGGCGATATCACGGCGAAGACGCTCGAAGTGTATACCAAAATAACATTGACAGATCTGTCAGCAGCTGGCAAAGGGCATCTTGAAAGCTTGGATATCGGCTATTCCGATACAACCGCAATCACAGGGGATACCACGTGGGCAATGACAGTATCTGATAATGTATATGTGAGTGGGGCTGTCGGAGTCAACGGCAATCTTGTAAAACTCGGCAATGACTCAACTTCAACCCGGAAGATGTATCAGGTGATCAACAGCTTGGGCAGCGGATCGCTTCGAATTTCCAACACCGGAGCCATGGGTATCTACTCTGACAGCCAGGAAGAGTGGTTAATTTACACGAAGCCGGAAACTGTCGGCAAATGGGCATATATCCCGATGACCTTGAGTGTGAGCAGTAGTATAATATCGAATGGGGTAATCCGGTCCCGGGATTCCAGTGGCACTAGCGTCAAAGGTTTCACGTGCCAGAACACTGCAGGATACTACAGCATGAACGTGGATGCCTCCGGTAATTTCGTGATCTACGATCAGGCAAATTCCAAGGCAATTATGACGTTTTATCCGTCTACCGCAAAACTTTGGGACACCGGATATGTTGAGATCAACCGCGTCCTCATGGTCGCCGGACCAAATGCAGATAACAAAGGACCTAGGATGGTGGCCTCCTGCCTGTACACTGACGGGCAGCGTATCAACTACTTCGCAACAGGCGGAAACTCCACCACGGCGTCTCATCAGACATGGCTCAACGTCAACGGGCAGTTCGAGGGATCGACATCCTACAAGACAATCTCTTATGCCAGTGCGTCTTCCGATATCCGCCTGAAGACCAATGTCACGAAAAGCGAGGTATCGGACGCCCTGAGCCTGATCCGTAAGATCAAAATGAGGGCGTTCGACTGGAAGGACATGGATCACGAAGGCCTGACGAAGGAACACCAGAAAATCGGATTTATCGCCGACGAACTGGAAGAACTCGATTCCAGACTTGCAGCCGGCGGGGGATATGATGAGGATGGTAGCATGAATATTAAAGTGGTAGATACCTTTTATCTTCTGGGCTACGTGGTCAAAGCCCTCCAGGAAATCGACCAAAAACTGACCGCACTTAAGAAGGGAGCGTAAGCATGGAAATTTCAAACGTGGAAATCATGGCGATCACAAACGGGTACCGCAAAGGAACGTCCTTCCGGCTTCCGGCAGCAATCGCATGGAAGCGCCGGGTAAACATGGACAAGCTGTTTAAGGCACGTGCCCTGATCGAAGAGGCCCTGACAGAAGTCCGGACGCCGTTCCTGGCGGATGACAAATCCACCGCGACGGAGGACGGAGGCCGGCAGATTCTCCCGGAGTACGTGGCGGAGTACACCAAAGCGCAGAACGATATCCTGTCCCAGAAGACGGACGTTGATATCAAAACAATCCCGATCGAGGAGCTTGGGACCGTGGAGCTGAGCGATTCCGACATGGATACCATTGCCTTTATGATCAAAGATGGTGAGTGACCATGTGGGTGATTGTATACGAGTTTTTTAAAGCACACATAGAGATAACCATTTTCGGGGCGATTACTTTGATACAGGTCGCCCCGATTAAAATTAATCCGTGGTCATGGATTGCGAAATGTATCCACGGCCTTTTACTTGGGGATATCGACAGAAAACTGGACAGTATATCCAACAAAGTTGATAGGCTGGAAGAACAGGCGCAGGAGGACAAAGCCTTGCAAGCCCGAAAGCACATTCTGAGATTTGCGGATGAGCTCTATAACGGCGAGAAACATAGCAAAGAATATTTTGACGATGTTCTGACGGATGACATAGACAACTATGAGAAGTATTGTGAGAGTCATCCGTCATTTAAGAACAACAAGACGGTAATGTCGAACCAGTTAATCAAAGACACTTATGCAAAATTAATGGAGGAACATAAATTTTTATAATGACTGGTCCTTCCCGTATTCAACAAAAGGTGCGCCGCTTGGCTTTAAGAGGTCCTTAACATCTCTTACGCCCCTTGCCCATCGAGAATGCATTGTTCCGTAACTAATATTATGTTTTCTCGCAAGCTGTTTGAGCGTCAGGGTCTCACCATCGATGTCAGTTACCATCAGGCAGAATTTTCGGTTGTTCGATTGTACATCATTGTTTACAAAACGGCAGTTATCGGGAGAATAACCTTTAGACGGATCAATTCTATCAATAGTATTCTCGCCCTGTTCGCAATCTTCAATGAAGCCGTTTGCAATCGCCCAATTTGAAAAGTTACGGAAACCTGACTCGCCCAGCCACTCATCACACACGGTTATGCCAACGGCTCCATATCTATCGTAGCCCGACGATCCTCGGCAATAGCATCTGGCCTTCATGCTTGACCATGTTTTATACAAACGAGTATTGCAAGCGCCGTGCTTTTTACGCAATGCACTAGATTGTTTAATGCCACATTTTTTGCATTGAGTCGAATGGCCACTTGTTAGATTGATCCCGAAAACAACAACCGTTTCTCCACAATCGCAACGGCAAAGCCATTTTCTAATTTTGCCGCCTTTAGCGTTAATAAAGGGTTCGGCCTCTTCGAGGACCACAAGGCGACCGTATCTTCTGCCAACTTTATTATCATATTTGGGCATAATCTACTCCTTTCTTACTGTTACAGTCTTTATGTTATTATTATAGTACGCATCAAGCACCAGAGCAATTATTATTCTATATGACAGTGAGGGTTAACTACATGAATTACAATCTCGGAAAGGGTGTCAAGTTCGAGAGGATCCGCCGGATAACAGGCTATCTCGTGGGCACGATGGACAAATGGAACAACGCCAAACGGGCGGAGGAACGCGACAGAGTAAAACATACATTGGGAGGTGTAAGGAAATGACTATTGATAATCTTGGAATCGCAAGCGTGGCAGCCATCACAGTGATCTGTTATCTGCTTGGAATGGCCTGCAAGGCGACAGCAGAAATCAAGGACGAAATGATTCCATCCATCATGGGCGTGGCAGGTGCGGCCCTCGGTGTTGTGGCGTATTTAACCAAAATGCCGGAGTTTGACGGATTCCACATCCTGACCGCTATTGCCGTGGGTATCGTGTCCGGCCTGGCAGCCACTGGAATCAATCAGATCTTCAAACAGTCTCAAAAGGGGTGAGCGCATGGCGGTAAAAATTGGATCTGCGAGAGGTAACGAGCGGGGACGAATCAATGGCGGGAAGCCCGGCGACCAGAAGGCCGGGAAGGAAGTGTCGACCCAGAACTGGTATCTGCATAAAAAAGGATGGATTATCATCCGGATCCGGGACCCGAAAAAGCGTGAAAGGGCTGCTTATGCCATGCAGGCGGCATGTGATAACCAGCATTTCGGATACGGCCAGAATGACCGCATGACGGGCTATAACGCTGCAAAAAAGGTTGGTTATGACCCCGCAAAGGTTACGGAGAATGTCAACATTGATTGCAGCGAACTGGTCCGCCTCTGCCTGGCTTATGCCGGAATCATGGTGCCGAACTGGTACACTGGCAGTATGGTGACGATTTGTAAGCAGATGCCGGATGAGTTTGAGGTCATCACCGGAGCAAAAACAAAGACGTCGGATTATCTCCTGCGTGGGGACATCCTTGTGACATGCTCCAAAGGCCACACCGTGATTGTGCTGTCGGATGGTGCGAAGGCACATCCTGTGACGGTGTATCCGGATATCAGCCACCACAACAAGGTGGATGATTGGGACACGCTGGAGAAGTCGGCGCCCTTCCTGATCACGAAGGCAACGCAGGGACTGGCATTTGTCGATCCGTATCTGGACACGTTTATCAAAGGCTGCGAGGCCAGGAAGATTCCGTACTGGTTATATGTATACCTCAACAAAGGTGATGAGCTGGCCCAGACAAAGCGGATGGTGTCGGTGTGCAAGGACAAGGTCGGGAAGTCCTTCCGTGGTTACTGCTTGGATGTCGAGGCCGGGAACTATGCTTCCGGCGTGGCTCTGGCTCTGGACTGGCTGGCAGGACGTGGCGAGAGATGCATGATTTATACCATGTATGCTCAGTACGATAAGTATAAGTCTATACTTGGCAAGCTGCCGGACAATGTGGCATGGTGGGAGGCCAGATACGGAAAGAATGACGGAACATACAAAAAACAGTACCCTGCCCATGACGGCGTAGATCTGCACCAGTACACTGACAAGGGAGATTGCCCTGGCATCCCCGGCAATACGGACCTGAACCGCCTGACGGGCAGGAAGCCCCTCGAATGGTTTACCCAGCAGGCCGAGGCCGTCACCGATCCTGAGGACAGCCGGAGCTATGCAGGAGAGTTTCCGAAGCTTCCGGGGAGAGGATACTACACCCTGGGCGACGGATACAACAACCTTCCCGAGCTCCGGGGAGAGGTCATGAAGATCCAGAAGTTCGTGAACTGGATCAATGGTGGTCAGATCAAAGTTGACGGAATGTATGGACGCAATACTGTGGCAGCCGTCAAACTGGCTCAGACCGCATTGAGGGTGACTGCTGACGGAGAGTTTGGCAAGAAGACACTGGCAGCGGCGAAAGGGTACAGGAAGTAATAAAAATCGGGGCTGTTTTCGGACAGCCCCTTTTGTTGTTTCCGTGTGGAATTTCATGTGGAACAGCTTGTATAAATGCCCATTTTGGCGTATAATGCGTTTCATACGTGTATAAATCTATGCAAGGGTTTTATTAGTAAAATAGCGGCTTGCGGGCGGAATGGCGTAAATACGTGATTTCTCGGGGCTTGCTCGAAACAGATCGTTATAGGTTCGAGTCCTGTTGTCTCCACTCTCTAACCCACGTAAATGCGTGGGTTTTTTTATTCGTGTGGAATTTCATGTGGAATGATTCCGGAAAAGTGGTTTTCTGCCCGCCTCATAAACTCCGCCTGGTAGTCCGGCAGGGTGTCCCGGTAGACTCTTTTTAACACAGTATCAGAGTTCCACCCGCCCTGCATCATGATATACTGATCCGGGATCCCGAGGGCGTGCATGATGGATGCTGCGTAGTGCCGGAGGTCATGAAAACGGAAGTGCGGGAGTTTACAGGCGACTAGAGCACGCCGGAAGCGCACTGTCACCTGCATGGGATTGAGTGGGACAACCCGCCCTTCTTTTGGGAAAGTATCCAGGACAAATGATGGAAGCTGAACGTATCGTGTGGAAGATCTGGTTTTGGTTGTTTTGATCACATATTCTTTTTGCTCGTTCTGGACAAGGGAGCGCTGTACCAGGACACCGGAGCCGGTAACGTCGGACACCTCCAATGCGCATATCTCAGAGCGCCGTAGCGTGCCAAATGCGGCCAGATAGACCGCTCGTAGTAGGATTGGGTCATTATCTCTTAAATGGGCTATAAGGGGCCTTAAATCGGCATCTGTGGGCGTGTACGTGTCCGGGGTGATCAGCTGAGGGAGCGACACCTTGAGCCGCAAGTCTGGCTGGAACATCCCGAGGGCTGCCGTCAGTAGCCCGTAGTGGTTTTTGATTGTCTTCGGAGTCTTTTTATCTTTGGCTTTGTTGTTGATCCACCGTTGCACGATCAGACTAGTTAACTGATCCGTCCGTATATTCTCAATGTCCGCAAAGCCATGAGCCAGGGCGGACTTATATTCTTTTACAGTGGACGGGGAAAGGACGTATTGTTTGGCTGCGATGTATTCCGTTATGGCCTGCTTTACGGTAAGATGGCGGATGACACGCTGTTCGTTGTTCATTGCCCACTCCGCAGCCATGGCCTCGCACTTCTTTTTCCCCTTCGGCGAGGGATCATCACAGGTAAATGATTTCTGGATCTTTTTCTTCTTAATCGTTCCGTCCGGGCCTGGGACTTCTTCCCAATGAGAAAAGACCTGGCACCGCCAGCTCCCGGAAGGTAATTTTCTAGCAGTCGCCATAAAAAATCCTCCTTTATATGATGACTTTTATCAGGAGGTATGGTACAATCACTATATCGTAGTTTTGGAAGGTACCATACCTTCTCCCGCTCATCTGCTGGTCACAGGTGGGCGGTTTTTTATTTACTTTATCATTTCATAAAAGACATCTTCGGAAATTACGGATATATCATTACCAGCCAATTGCAACTTTTCAGCCTTTTTTCTTTTAGCACTTTTCCCGCCTTTTACAACCGAATAATCTGTGACGCCCATTATTAAATAGTTAGTTTTTTGAGTTACATTATCTGCTACGATCCCTCCAAGATCTGCAACGATTTGCATTGCTTCTTTTCTGGTCATCTGCAATGTCCCGGTAAATGCACAAACTTTCCCATAAAGGGGACAATCTGGGTTAACCTTAGAAGGGTCGCCGACGATGCCTTTTGCATAGAGGCCACTGGAAGATTTCTTAACTGTTTCCCAGAACTCTTCTTCGGAAGAATATTTTTGACGCACTTCTCCCAGCATCGCGTCGAAGCACTTTTTTGTGATCTCGCAATCAGATAATGCACGATGGGAAGAAGAATAATCAATTTGGTATCTTGCCGACAAATCTGCAAGACGATGATGCCGCTCTTCTGGATGTAATCGTCTGGAGATCCGCATTGTATCTACAAAATCATTGTCCAGATATTTGCCGAAAAGATATTCCAGGTTATCATAAATAAAATTGATGTCAAAATTAGCGTTATGGCCGATAATAATATCGGTGCCTATAAACGATATAAATTCAGGAAAGACTGCTCTTATGTCTGGAGCATTTGATATCATTTCACGGGTTATCCCGGTTAATTCTGTAATAAACGGATCTATCCAGATATCTTCTTCAGCTTTAACAAGGGAAGAAAATGTGTCCACGATGGCGCCATTTCTGACTTTAATGGCTGCAACTTCCAAAATGTAATCATAATCCGGCGACAACCCTGTGGTCTCAAGATCGACAATGGTGTAATCATTAGGAAACTGCAGCAAGCTATTTCCTTTATTTGTGCGTTCCTTTCCCATGCTTTCCCTCCGTTCCATGCGCAGAAGCCTCGACCTCCTGCGCATCATCTTTTCTGAAATCATTATTGTTAACGTGTTTCATTGCGTGACGATATGCCGCCATTCTGTGCGTTTCATCTAGTGACTCATCTATATATACTGTATACCCATCGGCGCAAGGCGTAACAAATTCATGTACACCGGCCGGCATGGGCACGAAGTAAGTATAGATTTCATCCATCTCTATTCGTCTCCTTCATCCTCTTGAGCATTTCGGCGGCAAGGCGTATGTCTTCCGGCTTGGCGTCCCTGGCTGCATCAAACAGCATCCGGGTGTCGGGATCGGAGAATACTTCCTGCGCCATCTTTGCTGTTTCAGGATCAATATACCAGTCGGATTGTCCGTGTACTCGGTCAATGATAGCTTCGGGCCCAGAAAATAAATCGCTCATGTGTGGCTGCTTCCGGAATATAGCAGTTATCTTTTTCGGCGTTTCATCACCATTCCGGAGGTAATCGAGGGAAACGTTGAAGAAATCAGCAATCTTTTCCTCAGTCTCGAAGTCTGGTTCCCGTTTCCCCTGTTCGTACATGCCTACTGTGCTTCTGGAGATTCCCAGAGCTTTCGCAAGTTCGCCCTGAGTCATTTTCCTGTTTTCTCTTAAGGATTTGAATACTTTACCAAACGTCATAGCCGTTCCCTCCTCTCGCTATAATGATACCACGTTACGTGGAAACACGCAATAAAAATTCCACGAAAAGTGGTTGACACGATTTGTGGAGAGTGATAATATATAGACGTGCCACGGAATGTGGCAAAAGGAGGTGAACATATTGACGACAGGTGAAAAGCTCAGAGAACTCAGAGGTAACAAGAGCCAGTCCGAAGTTGCGAAGGCTGTAGATATCAGCGATAGCGCTATGTCTGCTTACGAGAACGGGGACAGAATACCCCGTGATGAAGTGAAGATCCGGCTGGCAGCGTACTACGGCAAGACTGTCCAGGAAATTTTTTTTGACCAGACGTGACACGAAACGTGTCATATAAGGAGGTGGCGGAGTGTACAAAAAGTATACGAGACTAAGGGACGTCAAAGGAGTGACAGATTATCGCGTGTCTAAAGATACAGGAATCCCCAGAAGCGTTCTGAGCGACTGGAAAGCGGGAAGATCTGTACCGAAACTGAACAAGATAGCGGTATTGGCAGAGTATTTCGACGTTCCGATTGAGTATTTTGTTACAAAGGAGGACGAATGAGAACCCAAAGGAGGTAAATCATGAATGCAGAACAAGCCAAACGCCTCCACCTCAGACATCAAATTGAGGAACGGCAGGAGCTAGAACGCAAGACGGATCGGCAGATGGGGAAGGCCCTGGGCCTGCATCCCCGGACGTATCGCAACAAGGTAATAGGGACTTCGCAGGTATTTACCTATCCGGAGCTTCTGACGGTGGTGAGAATCCTGCATTTCCCGGACGATGAAAAACTGAAAATCATTTAAGGAGCACGGACACATGAGCACAAACAACCCCTGTGTGGACTGCACGCACTCCCACCGATGCCCGGAGCGGGACAGGGGGATAGCCTGCACAGATTATGACGGCCCGGAGATCTGGGCAAAGAAAGGAGAGAAGCATGAAGGAGCCAAACGATCAGATCATTTTCGTGGAGATGACACGAAGGACATTTGTAAAGATCTGCCGGAAGTGGGAGAAGGTTGTCAGAGATAATGAGCGCCGGCTGCAGCTGGAATACTACTCCGAAGAGGAGCGGGCAGCAGCACGGAAGAAGAAGGAAGATGCAGAAGCCATCCTGCGGGAGCTTTACGGAGAGGAGGAAACAGAGAATGTTGAGATCAATCATTGAAGCACTGTCAATCTTCGGGATCCAGACGGCATTATGGGCAGTCATTCCGCTCAGCCCGGATCTGACAAAGTGGGAAATCACAACAGCATATCTCATTTTATTCCTTATTTCCGTCATGCTGTTGGCAGCCGCGGAAACGGCATTCGAAACATTAACCGGAAAGAAGATCCCCGATTGAGCGGCAACTCAGATCGGGGACAGGTACACATTGATTGAACGTCCATGTGTGCCTCCAATTTACCAAAGAATGGAGGTTTTATCAATGGAAAAGTTAATCCTGAAGAAACAGAAAAAACGGGCGTCCGACAATTTCTATCGGATTCGTGTGAGCGGGGAAGCGTATGAAATGGTTGAATCGTTGGCTGAACAGACCAATCAGTCTATGGCGGAGCTCTGTTCAAAGATGCTGCTTTTTGCAGCGGAACACTGTGAGGTGAAGGAATGAGCATAAAAATTAATAAACTCGAGATCGAGAATGTTAAGCGAGTAAAGGCCGTAAAACTGGAGCCATCGGCATCCGGCCTGACTATCATAGGCGGCGACAATGCTGCGGGTAAGAGTTCTGTATTGGATGCCATTGCCTGGGCTTTAGGCGGCAACAGTTTCAAGCCGTCAGAACCGATGCGACGCGGATCTGCGGTGCCTCCATACCTGCACATTGTAATGAACAATGGGTTGGTGGTAGAGCGAAAGGGTAAGAACAGTGCCCTGACTGTAACGGATCCTTCGGGGCAGAAAGCAGGACAGAACCTTTTGGATTCATTTGTTGAAAAGTTGGCATTGGATCTGCCGAAGTTCATGGGTGCCAATGATAAGGAAAAGGCACAGGTATTGCTTAATATCATCGGTGTAGGACCTAAACTGGCAGAGCTTGAACAGCAGGAAAAAAGCATTTATCAGGAACGCCTGGCAATCGGACGGATTGCAGATCAGAAAAAGAAATTCGCCCAGGAACAGCCATATTACCCGGACGCTCCAAAGGATATTGTGTCAGCTGCAGATCTGATCCGTGAACAGCAGGAGATACTTGCCAGGAATGCCCAGCGAATGCAGTGGCAGCAGGAATACCATCATATCTGTGATGAAATTATGCGCACACGAGACCTTATTGAACAGCATAAAAAAGAAATCGCCAGACTGTCCCAGGAATTAAATGAGCTTGAAAAGAAAGACCATGAAGCTCAGAAGACGCCGGCTCAGATGAAAATGGAATCGACTGAGGAATTGGAAGCGAATATTGCTCAGGTCGATGAGATCAATCGGAAGGTACGGGCAAACCTTGATAAAGACAAGGCAGAGGAAGACGCCCAGATTTATATTGATCAGTATAACAGCCTGACCGGACAGATCGAGGCAGTGCGCCATCAGAAAACAGCGTTGCTTCAGGAAGCAGATCTTCCGCTGCCGGATCTGACGGTTGAAGAGGGAAGACTTCTTTATAAAGGTCAGCAGTGGGACAACATGAGCGGAGCAGAGCAGCTGCAGGTCGCGACAGCGATCGTCAGGAAACTCAATCCGGAATGTGGATTCGTCCTGATTGATAAGTTGGAACAGATGGATCGAAAAACGCTTCATGAATTTGGTGACTGGCTGGAAAAAGAGGGTCTGCAGGTGATTGCAACCCGAGTGAGTACAGGTGAGGAATGTCAGATCATCATTGAAGATGGATATGGTGAATGGAAAGCGCCGGAGCCTAAGACCCTGGCAGCACCGCAGAGTTGGAAGAAAGGAGAGTTTTAATGCAGATTTCCAAAGGAAGAATACAGAAACCGTTAAAAGTGGTCATCTATGGTCCGGAAGGGATTGGAAAATCTACCCTGGCATCACAGTTCCCGAATCCGGTTTTTATTGATACGGAGGGCTCTACGAACCACATGGATGTTGCCAGGCTCCCCGCACCTTCCAGCTGGGCACAGCTGATCGAAGAAGTACAGTATGTTAAGTCCAACCCGGATGTATGCAGAACCCTTGTGATCGATACAGCAGATTGGGCGGAAAAGCTTTGTACGGAAGATGTATGCGCCAAGAAAAAGGTTGATGGTATTGAAGGTATTGGTTACGGCAAAGGATATGTATATGTAAAAGAGTCCTTCGGTGGTTTATTAAATCAGCTGAATGATCTGCTTGATCGCGGAATCAATGTTGTCATTACCGCACATGCGCAGATGCGTAAATTTGAACAGCCGGATGAACTGGGAGCATATGATCGGTGGGAAATGAAACTCAGTAAACAGGTAGGACCGTTGGTTAAGGAATGGGCGGACATGATCCTGTTCTGTAACTATAAGACCATGGTTGTCAATGTCGATGGACAGGGCGCCCAGAAAGGAAAGAATAAAGTCCAGGGCGGCAGACGTATCATGTATACCACTCATCACGCCTGCTGGGATGCAAAGAATAGATTCGGACTTCCTGATGAAGTCGATATGAATTATGAGAGTATTCGAAATGTTGTCGAATCATCTATAGCCCCTACACAGAATGCTCCTGTACAGAAAAGCGTTCCAGACGTTGCCACCAATGAAACAGAGGATAATATTCCCGGACAGGTGAGCCTCTTTGAAAAGGCAGCTTCACAGGATCCTGTCGCGAGTGCCAGAAGAATGACGCCCGAGGCAGCACGGAAGGAATTGGGTGGAAGCGGAACCATGTCACCGCCGCCGGATGAAGATCTTGAAGTGCCTGCGAAAAGTCCGACGGAAAAAACTGAGCCGGAGACGGGCGGATCTCAATCTGCTGTTTCAAGATATTTTTCAGACCCGGGGAAACTCCCGAAGGCTCTGACTGATCTTATGGAGCAGGATAATATCTGCGAATGGTCTATTCAGGCTGCGGTCGCATCGAAAGGATATTACCCTTCAGAAACACTGATCCAGAATATGGATCCTGAATTTATAAATGGATGGATCGTAGGATACTGGCCAAAGGTAAAAGAACTGATCCGGGAAATCCAGGATAAGGAAGAAGTACCGTTCAATTAAAGGAGGAATCATAAATGAGCAACGAATACATGAATGATGCATTAGATTGGAATAGTTCCATTGAAAAAGAATCTGAATTTGAATTACTTCCGGAAGGGGAATACGCTTTCACAGTTGAATCCCTGGAGCGTGCGCGTTTTGCCGGAAGTGAAAAAATGAGTGCGTGTCCCGTCGCCAATATTACTCTGGTTATTACGGATGACTCAGGTTCCCAGCATAAGGTATTTGATTCTTTATACCTTCATAAGAAGTCTGAATGGAAACTGTCACAGTTCTTTATCGGGATCGGACAGAAAAAGAAAGGGGAACCGCTTAATCCGAGATGGAATGAGGTTCCTGGATCGACCGGACGCCTGGAACTTACGATCAATGAATACACGGCAAAGGACGGCACTAAAAAGAAAAACAACAAGGTGTCAAGGTATTTGCCGAAAGAATTTAAGGCATGGTCTCCGGGAGGCGGATTCTAATGGGCGCAATGACACTTCGACCATACCAGGAAGAAGCCAGACGAGCCGTAGAAGATGAGTGGATAAACGGCAGGAATCGAACTCTGCTTGTGCTTCCCACTGGATGCGGAAAGACCATTGTTTTCGCCAAGATCGTGGAGGACATGACACGGAAAGGGAAAAGGGTTCTGATTCTGGCGCATCGGGGAGAACTGCTGGATCAGGCTGCAGATAAGATCGAAAAAACCACCGGCCTGCGGTGTGCTGTAGAAAAGGCTGAAAGCAGCTGCCTGGGTGAATGGTATACCGTTGTGGTCGGGTCGGTGCAATCTTTACAGCGGGAAAGCAGATTAAATCGGTTCCCGAAGGATTACTTCCCGATAATCGTTGTGGATGAAGCACACCATGCTATTTCAGAGGGCTATCAACGGGTATTGCAGCATTTCCAGGATGCAAAAGTTCTGGGAGTGACTGCTACCCCTGATCGTGGTGATATGCGTAACCTGGGACAGTATTTCGAAAGTCTGGCGTATGAGTATACACTTCCCAAAGCAATCAAAGAGGGATATCTGACGCCGATCAAGGCTCTCACTATCCCGCTGAGACTCGATATTAGCAGTGTGGGTATACAATCCGGAGACTTTAAGTCGGGAGAAATCGGAACCGCATTGGATCCTTACCTCCCGCTGATCGCGGAACAGATGAAGCAATACTGCCGAAACAGGAAGACAGTGGTATTCCTTCCGCTGATCCGGACAAGTCAGAAATTCCGCGACTGCCTGGAGGCAAACGGCTTCCAGGCAGCGGAAGTAAATGGCACCAGTGCTGACAGAGCGGAGGTCCTGGCTGACTTTGAATCCGGCAAGTATAACGTCCTGTGCAATAGCATGTTGCTTACAGAGGGGTGGGACTGTCCATCCGTAGATTGTATTATTGTTCTCCGGCCTACAAAGGTAAGGAGCCTTTACTGCCAGATGGTAGGGCGAGGCACAAGGCTTTATCCCGGTAAGAAAGAACTCCTGCTTATTGATTTCCTGTGGTTGACAGAGAAACATGAACTGTGCCATCCGGCAAACCTGATCTGTGAAGATCCGGATGTCGCGCGGCAGATGACAAAGAACCTGGAAGAGGATGCAGGGAATCCTGCAGATCTGGAAAAAGCGGAAGCGCAGGCATCTCAGGATGTAGTGGCGCAACGTGAAGAGGCTCTTGCGAAACAGCTGGCGGAGATGAAACGCCGGAAGAAAAAACTGGTGGATCCGCTGCAGTTTGAAATGTCCATCCAGGATGAAGATCTTTCCGGTTATGTTCCTGCTTTTGGATGGGAAGCCGCACCGCCGACACAGAAACAGCTTGAAGCACTGGAGCACCGGGGAATTTGCCCTGATGAGATCAATAACGCCGGCAAAGCAAAAAAGCTTCTTGATCGTCTGCAGATACGTCAGAACGCCGGACTGACCACTCCAAAGCAAATCCGGTTCCTGGAGGGCAGAGGATTCCAGCATGTAGGAACCTGGGCTTTTGAGGATGCCCGGAAGATGATCGACAGGATAGCTGCCAATGGATGGAAAGTACCATATGACGTAAGCCCACATACATATCAACCACCCTCGGGAAATGCTGTAGATAACTACAATCAATGGATTACGGATATGGCGGGAAGTTGGTAATTATTTATGAATGGATATGATTTACGGGAGCTCCTGCGGGAATATGTGAACCCGGCGGCTCTTACATATCAGGAATGGGTGAATGTAGGTATGGCTCTCAAAAAAGAGGGCTATACCGCTTCGGATTGGGACTCCTGGAGTAGAGCAGACCAACGATACAAAAGCGGTGAATGCTTCCGGAAATGGATGTCTTTTGAACGTGAAGGGAGCGACACGGTATCCGGTGGAACTATTGTCGAGTATGCCAGGCAAGGTGGCTTTGTGCCACTGACACAAGCAGAAAACGTTGCTCTCGACTGGGACAGCCCGATAGAACGTGACGACCTGCAGGTAATTGATAAGGGATGGTTAGAAGAAAGGGAAGTCGAGGAACCATCAGACAAGGATTGGAATCCAGTACAGGATTTGATCACATATCTGCAGACATTATTTCAATCAACTGAAAATGTTGGGTATGTAACAGAAGTATATGAGAATGAAGACCGATTGTCGCCGAAAAAAGGAAACTGGGATCGGACAGCCGGACAGCTGATCGAGGAGCTGAGGCGCTGCAACGGAGACATTGGTCAGGTCCTTGGCGATTGGAATAAGAAAGCCGGCGCGTGGATCCGCTTTAACCCATTGGATGGTAACGGGATCCGGAATGATAATGTAACCGATTATCGATATGCGCTGGTGGAGTCAGACACGGTCTCTCTCAGTCAACAGAATGCGATTCTGAGGGAGATGGAACTGCCGATTGCCTGCATGGTGTATTCTGGTGGGAAGTCAATTCATGCCATTGTACGGATTGAAGCGCCGGATTATTCAGAGTATAGAAAACGTGTGGAGTATCTGTACAAAGCCTGTGAGAAAAACGGCCTGAAGGTGGATACGCAGAATAAAAATCCATCAAGACTATCAAGACTGCCTGGCGTAAAGCGAAACGGCCACAAGCAATTCCTGATGGCAACAAATATCGGAAAAGGCAGTTGGGAAGAATGGCGCGAGTGGATTGAAGGAGTAAACGATAACCTGCCGGATCCGGAAAGCCTGGATACTATCTGGGATGATCTTCCGCCACTGGCTGACTGCCTGATCCGGAATGTGCTGCGAGAAGGACATAAGATGTTGTTAGCTGGCCCATCAAAAGCCGGGAAATCATTTGCTTTGATTGAACTCACCATTGCTATAGCTGAGGGAACATATTGGCTTATTCCGCAGTTTAGCTGCCGGCAGGGACGTGTAATGTACGTTAATCTGGAACTGGACCGTGCAAGTTGCCTGCACCGCTTTAAAGACGTATATGATGCCCTGAATATCCGACCGAAGAACATTGACAAAATAGACATCTGGAATTTGCGTGGCAATGCCGTACCTATGGATAAACTGGCACCAAAGCTGATCAGAAGAGCAGAAAAGAAGAATTATGCAGCTGTGATCATTGATCCCATCTATAAAGTAATTACTGGTGATGAGAACAGCGCAGATCAGATGGCGAATTTCTGCAACCAGTTCGATAAAATCTGTACGCAGATACATGCCGCTGTCATTTATTGCCACCATCACAGTAAAGGTGCGCAGGGCGGGAAGAAATCCATGGACCGTGCATCCGGATCCGGAGTGTTTGCCAGAGATCCGGACGCGCTGCTTGATATGGCACAGCTTGAAATTACAAAAGATCTGCAGGCCCAGGAAGACGGGAAAGCACTGATCCGAGGGGTAGAAAATGCACTCAATGATTTTTTGCCCGGATGGGAATCCGGTGAAGATGCTCCATCTCAGGATGATCGGCTGAGTCCGAGTGCCATGAAGATGTATGCAGAAGACCGCTTGAAAGGCCGAACGAGTGAGTTGGTTAAGCTTGAGTCATATATAGCACTTGAGCAGAAAAAGTCCAGGAAACGGACCGCCTGGCGGATCGAAGGAACGTTAAGAGAGTTTGCGCCCTTCGATCCTCTGAACCTCTGGTTTGATTATCCGGTTCATCAACCGGATGAGAGCGGGAGACTGTCAGATATAAAAGTAGAGGATGGGGATCCCTGGACGAAGCGTAAACAGGCATTTGCAGACAAACAGGCAGAGTCAAAAAAACAGACTTGGACGGAATATGAAGAAGCCTTGAATGAGCTGTTTGAAGATGGTGTAGAAGAAATCAGCTACAAAGATGTAGCTGAAACTATCGGGAAAAGTGCGGATGTAATCAAGAAGGATTTCTGCGGTGCAACGTACAAAGGCAAGTTTAACCCGCGCCATAGTAAGGCATTCAAAGATGCTGGATATGTCTGGAACAAGGGTAAGATCACCCGAAAAGGACACGGGGACAACGAGTAAAACACCCTATGTCCCCGACGAAAAAAATCCGGGGACAAAAGGCGAGGACAACGAATTTCTCGTTGTCCTCACGATACTCGAGGACATAGGTGGGGACAACGAGTTTTCTCGTTGTCCCCGGAAATCCGAGGACAAAGGGTGGGGACAACGAATTTCTCGTTGTCCTTGTCCCCGGGGACAAAAGGCGAGGACACATATACCTAAAGGTATATAGATGTCCCTGGCGGTCCACCCTGGTGTGTGCACACCCCACCTTCGGTACAACGGCGTTAAGCTGCGCCGTTGATACACTCGAGAGGGGGATGCACAACCAGACACCAAACGCGCGAGGAAGAAGGAAAAAAGATGATTGAATTTTTTATGCCGATGATCCCTCCGACAATCACACATCAGGAGCACAAGGTGATGGTACGAAATGGGAAACCTGTTTTTTACGATCCGCCTGAGCTCAAGGCTGCGAGGGCAAAACTGACAGATGCGGTTGGAAGGTTCTCACCGGAATATTTGATTCGTGGTCCTGTGCAGCTGATCACAAAATGGATCTGGCCTTTAGAGGAACTGCCGATGATTGAAAAGGTCGATCCGAATTACTTCGAGTGGAAAACCACAAAGCCGGACACAGACAATCTGATCAAGATGCTGAAGGACTGTATGACTAAAACGGGATTCTGGTTAGATGATTGTCAGGTTGTTTCGGAAGTGACAGAAAAAATGCTCTCGTTCACACCTGGTATTTACGTAAAGGTGGTGGAGCTGTGAGCGTGAGAGGTGGATCTGGGAGACAGACCATTCAGGACGATCAACTTAAGTCGCTCCTGCAGGTGGTATACAATGTCTGGTTTCGGAAATGGAAGTCACGAATAGCAGCAGCCATGTCGGATGATGACTGGCACCAGATGATCAAAGAAGCCTGGAACATCATGGAGCAGGGAGAAGAGTATCCGATAGTAAAACATCTGGTGATTACATTCCTTTACGAACTGGAAGCCCGAGCTTTTGATGGGTATACCGAAACTACGAAGGATAAACTAATAAAGATCATAAAGGAGGGACGGCAGGATGATTGAATGTCCCAGAAAATGCCCGGTATGCGGGAAGATATTCATAACGCCATATCCGGAAGCATGGGCGTATAAGTTCGTGGAGCATAAACCGTATAAATCTGTGTGGCTGTGTTCGTGGGGCTGTCTCCGGAAGGAAGAGGCCATATACGAGGATATCAAAGCCCAGCGACACGCAGAATGGGTGAAGGGCCTGAAAGAGCGATGGAAGAAAAGAAAAGCAGAGAACGCGGATACAGCAACGAGCCGTGCATAACAGCCGACGGCATAGACCACGGAAAACACCGGCTGGAGGATTGCCTGGAAGCCATGATCGAAAGGTACGAGGACGGATATGTATTATGTCCTATCCTCTGGAGTGGTGGAAACTGTGCGGAATGCTATAAGGTGTTTGAAGGGAGGGTGGATACATGATTTGCGAATTTTGGGAGATAGAAGGTGAATCGGTTGGAAAATGATGCACCCTGCAAAGACTGCGAATTCCGGTCCGCAAGCTGCCACGCCACATGCGGAGTCTATAAAGACTGGCGGGCGCTCCGGGACAAGCACCTGACAGAAGCACACGAGGCAAAGAAGAAAATGAATGAGTACCTGAACTACAAGGAATCGCTGTTTTCAAAGATCCTCCGGCAGAGGGCGAGGGAAGCAGCGAAAAAGGGAGCGAGACGCAGAACCCAATGACTGACACGGAAAGGAGAGATTATGGGATACTGCAAAGTAATCATCAAACGCCCGAATGAGCTGATTGGGCACATGACATGGATCAGCGGAACACTGGAAAATCTCCAGACTCTTGTCAAAGGACACATCGAGACGGTCACGGTCTCCAATGATCCAAAGGTGATCATGATCGTCAATGATGAAGGCAAGCTGAGAGACCTTCCGACCAACTTCATGATGGGTTTTACACCCGGCTTCCGGGATGTGATCAAAGGGAAGGTTGTTCTCTGCGGGGTAAACGGGGAGGATTTCGCCGACATCCCGATTACACTTCAGCAGTGGAAAGAGATTTTGAGAGCATGGGGAAATGAGGTGGACTGAATGGCGAAAAACATTGAGAGCTGGTCTGACTATGATCCTGCCGGAATATGGACACTGCACATCCGGAAGAAAAAAGGCAAACTCACTCTGGACGAAATAACCCAGACTTGCATGGAATGGGATGAAGATTTTTATTTGCTGGTTATCAAAGCCATGAACGCCGATACTGAGCAGTATTACGAAGTAGATGACCTTGACGGCGATTTTGTAACACTGTATCGGGCAGGTGATTTTTTCAAGTGGCGGGAGAGATGAGGTGGGCCAATGGCTAAAACAATCGAACTCATAGACAAGTACGTTATTAAGCAGACCGACGACACCGATTATAACCCTCCGTCATATATCTGGACGGATAACACGGGCGAGCTGATCCGGTGTGGAAAATGCGTCCACGCCGACGGCAAACATAGACGATGCAAGGTATTGGACAGGAAAATCGACGAATATGACTATTGCTCATGGGCGGAAAGGAGAGAAGAATGAAACCTGGAAGCATTCCGAAGCCACTAACTATCCCTCCGATGCCGAAAGTGGCGAAGGCCAAAGCAGAGCCGGAAGTAGAGCCGATAAGCTATCAGGACTGCGCAAACGCCATGATGAAAATGTGGATAGATAATGTCATTACGGATGGCGAGTACAATCGAATTATGGACAAGCTCAATGCGCATTGGATGAGTCAGGAGGACAAAGATGACCGAACTTGAAAAGCTGGAAACATACCTCAAAGAACACGGATATAACTATCAGCGGATAGACGATTACGATGAGGATAAGCCAAACCTGTCATGGCGTCAAATCATCGTGTATGACAAAGCAGGACGCCGAATGTGGGATGCTGTTTGCCATCCGGGGTCTTACGGCTTTGAATATGGGCGGTTGGAAATCATGGGCAAGCCCGTAGTCCGCAAGAGTGATCATGACTGCGTGGTTGGTTATTTGACCGCACAGGATATCATAGATAGATTGGAGGACAAAGATGAGTAAAGACGAATTCGCCGACTACCTCCGTGCCAAAGGCTACAACGCCATAAATGACCGAGGCAGCGTAACGGTACTGGTGCCGGAGATCACAAAGAAGATCCAGAAGGACATCCGGCAATGCGTCAAAGACTGCGGATATGACAAGAGCTATGGATGGAAGGTGATTGATAATGTTTAGAACGTATTACTATTACGGAATGCGCCTCCGGGGATTTTCCCCTGGGTGCCAGCCGAAAAAGGGCCTGATTGGATTCCAGGATGATTACACCCGCAAATATCACAACATCCTGACGTATAGCCGACAGCTGACGGAGAAGGAACTGCATGACTACGAGTTAGACTTTATCGGCGAGACCGAGCGGAGGAAAAAGCATGATTGATCATGACGAACACCCGGATGTCTTCCGGGCAGATTATCCCAGACGCATAAACGGCACATGCGGCGCCTGCCTCTATCATCTCCCCAGTTGGAGTGATGCGGTATGCGTGTGTGACAAGTCGCCGCTGTTTAATGTGGATACGGAAATGTGGGATGGCTGCGAGCATTTTGAGAGGTACGAGGATAATGAGCAGAAGAGCGGAGTTAAGGCGACAGCAGAAGGCAGCGAGTAAGCCAAAGGTTGCGGTTTATCATTTTACCGTCGAGGAGCTACAGGAGCATGACCAACAGGTGCGCCGGGCGTTTATGATGCAGGCAGAGCAGGAATGGAAGCGTGTAGACCGGGAGAGAGATGCCATAGCACGGAAGGTAGTGCAGGAGGAGTGGGATAAGCGGAAAGCGTTCTTTGAATCCCATGACGAGGAAGAACGGATGCAGCTGGTACTGTCCCTCCTGCTTGCCCTGTCCTGCCGGGTGCTGATTGAGAAGTTCCATTGGAAGCCAGTACGGCAGGACCGCCGGAAGACGCGGACGGAGAAGTTTGCAGAATGGCTGGCGGAAGAGATCGGGAAGATTACCACAGATGAGAATAAAGACATCCGGGAATACTGTGACGAGACCGAGCGCAAGTACAATGTTCGCTTTAAGTTTGGCGAAGCAGAAGAGGAGTGATGTGGTATGGGCTTATCCCGTAAAGGATGGCAGCGGGCTGTCAATGTCCTGCTGTGGTATCCTGACAACCTGAAAGAGTACGCAACACTCCTGGACGAGGCAATCACCAGAGACCCGGAGCACCACGGCGGGACCACCAGACCGCTGATGCCGGATCCGACAGCAGACGCCGCAATTCGTCTGGCATCCAACAGGCGGGCAGATACGCTGCGTGCGGAGATCGAAGCCGTGGAGCTTGCCATGGCGGAACTGCCACCCATCGAGCGCGAAGTAATACGCCGTCGCTTTTGGGAAATCGGCAAGTGGCAGACGCGCAAGCCTAGACAATATGACTATCTTCAGGATCTGCCATACTCCCGCCGGCAAATGATACGCATCGTTAAAAAGGTTATCTACATGGTCGCTGTGCATCTGGGAGAAAACTGACAGACACACAGTTACCAATACTATTCCTAATGTTCTCACACAGTAAGCATGGCACTATTTTTGCCTACTTTTATGTTATGCTGATAGTGTCAGAATTTGGCGGAAGGGTTAAACCGCATTCATTTTTCCACCAGAATCTCTCCTAGTACTAAAGGGCAGGTTCCATCCACGAGATGGCCTGTCCTTTTGTATTGGCTGACATCCTCGCATACTCGATCTCTTTCGGCTGCGGCGCCCACCGTAGCCTATATACATGTATGCTAAGCAGTTGCAATCCTTAACAATGCAACAGGCGGAGGGCAGAGAAGCCGCGATAGCAAATACTGTCGACCGGGTGACCAACATCATCCGGTCTGTGCATTAGATAAAAAGATTATGCCGATATACAAAAAATGTCCGCGCTGTGGGCGGCGGCTACTAGTAGGTAATACATGCGATTGTTTTTGCGGGAAATTTTCGCGGAGGACGTACGAGTCAAGACACCACGAGTACGACACCACATCCCGGGACAAGAGAGCCAAAGCCTTCTATGACTCTGCGGAGTGGCTGGAGACGCGAGCCGATGTCCTCGCCCTGGATGATTACACGGACCTGTACGCACTGGCTACTACCGGAATTGTACTGGCAGCAGATACAGTCCACCACATCATTCCGCTCCGCGAAGACTATAGCAGACGCTGTGACCGTAGTAATCTGATCAGCCTCAGCGCCCAGAGCCACAGCACAATCGAGCAGATTTACAAAGATCCGGCGGCAAAAATCGAATTGCAGCGACAATTGGCCGCCATCGTTGAGCGCCACAGAGGGCACAGGGGGGTATAGAAAAAGTTTTTACATCCGAGCCCCGAC
>Ga0326511_10000314_pt1 | contig 41370 bp, 8 predicted proteins | sample 0_2496_0518_D_FD_203701 | JGI IMG/M metagenome (GOLD analysis project Ga0326511, IMG submission 203701) | Bovine rumen microbial communities from UC Davis, California, United States - 0_2496_0518 | ecosystem: Host-associated > Mammals > Digestive system > Stomach > Rumen | place: USA: California... | reverse complement strand
TCGCCCTCGGGGACGGTGCGCAGCAGGCCGCCGGTGCGGGCGTCGCGCTCGGTGGTGTCGAAGTGGACGGTGTGGCGCGACAGGGGGCTTTGGAAGCCCTTGTCCACCACGCCGGTGTATTCGGTGGGATTGCTGTAGGAGCCGTATTTGCAGCTGACGTAGGAGGCGTGGAGGTCGGTATAGTCGATGCAGCCTGTGCCGCCCTTGGGGGTGAAGACCAGGAAGGTGTCGGCCACGGTGGGACGGCAGCTGTTGCCGCAGCCGTTGTAGGAGGCGTAGAAGGCATAGTCGGTCAGGGGGGCGAGGCTGTCGATGCGCAGGGGCGAGGCGGTGGCCTCGACGGTGGTGCCCTGTCCGGGGGCGAAGCCCAGGGGGCCGTATTCGACGACGGCCGTGGGGCTTCCCTGCTGCTGCCACTCCAGCACCACGTGGCCGGTCTCGTTCTCGGTCATGGCGAAGGCGTAGGCCGCGCAGGTGTCGACGGAGATGTGGGCGATGTCGATCCATCCGTCGCCGTCGAGCTTCAGGGCCAGGAAACGACCGTTGCCGTAGTAGGTGGCGAGGGAGTGGAAGAGGCGCTGGTAGCCTGTGCCGTCGGCGTCGAGGCGGGCTAGGGAGTCGAAGGTGGCGGGGTTGCCGGCGTCGGCCATTGCGCCGAGGGTGACGGCGGGCGAGGCGGCGACGGTGTGGGCCAGGAGGAGGACGTTGAGTTGCTGCAGTGTGCCGATGTCGAACTGCGGCAGCACGAGGTAGCGGCTGTGGCCGTCGCCGGTGCTGTACCAGCCCTCGGGGACGGGCAGCGAAGCCGAGGCTTCGAAGGCGGTGCAGTAGGGCAGGGGCCGGGGGTCGGCGAGGGTGGCCACGGTGAAGGGCTCGCGGCAGGAGGTGCCGAGGGAGTCGCACTTGAGGGTCAGCTGGTAGACGGTGTCGGGCAGGAGCTGCAGGACGAGGGGCGGCGCGGTGGCGCGGACGGTGGCGGAGGCGTTGCCGCCCGCCAGGCGGTATTCGACGAAGAAGGGGTCGGCGCCGTCGGCGGTGTCCCAGCTGAGCTCCACGCCGCGGCCGCCGGGTTGGCCCACAGTGACGGCCAGGGGCAGGGCGCAGCGGTCGAGCTCGATGCGGCGCAGGCTGACGGTGCCGTTGCCGACGGCCGTGAAGGTGGGCCGGCAGGGACCAGAGAAGCGCAGGCGGAGGCTCTGCCACTGGCCCACGGGGAGGTCGAGGGTGTCGCCGCCGGCAATCAGGTGCACCCCGGCCGAGGAGCGGTAAGCCTCCAGATCGGCCACGAGGCTGCTCTCGTCGAAGATGGGCAGCCGGACGGTGGCGGGATTGAAGGGGGTGGCGGTGAGGGTGTAGACGGTGTCGTGGCTGCTGGCGCAGTAGGGCAGGGCGGCATGGTAGGAGGTGCGCCATTGCAGGGGGGCGTAGCAGGGGCTGCCCTCCGAGGGGCAGAGGGGGTAGAGGTCGTAGAGGGTGGTGTCGGCCAGGACGATACGGAGGCTGTCGGTGACCGTGACGGCGGTGCCGCTGCCGGGGGTGAAGCCCGCCGGGCCGTATTCGGCGGTGCCGTTGCCTAGGAGGAGGAGACTGTTGTCGTCGCATAGCTGCGCCGTGACCCATGGGCATGCCGTGGCGGTAATGTCGGTTAAATCGACGTCGCCGCCCAGGGAGCGCAGGCCCACGAAGCGGCCGTTGCCGGAGTAGGAACCCAGGGCGACGTGCACCTGCTTGCGTTGGCCTTCGGCGAGGACCACGGTGTCGACGGCTGCGAGGCGGTCCCAGTCGCCGTTGCGCTCCATGACGCCCACCACCAGCTGGCAGGGGCCTTGGAGGGTGAGGTAGAGGTGCAGGCGGCGGAGGGAGTCAATGGCCAGCTCGGGCAGTTGCAGACGGCTGAAGGTGCTGGCGCCCAGGCAGAAAGGCAGGGCGGCTTCGGCGGGCATCGTGATGCGGGCCGGGGGCATGCAGGTGAGGGTGGTGCTGTCCTCGCGGGTGTAGACCCAGTATTCCGTTTCGGCCTGCAGGCCTTCGAGCACCAGGCCGTCGGGGCCTACGGTGACGGTGTCGCCGCCGCCCTGCATGAAGGGGGCGGGGCCGTACTCGATGGTGGCCGTGGTGCCGCCGACGGCCAGGGTGTGGGCGCTGAGGGCCGAGAGGGTGGGGGAGACGCCGCGCGTGGCGGCGAGGCTGTCGATGTGCATCTGCGCCTCGACCTGGTTGATGGAGAGGCAGCTGACGGCCAGGCGCCGTTGCGGCGGCAGGTCGACGGTGGCGGCTATGCGCTGCCAGCGCCCTGCGGCGTCGGGCCAGAGGGTGTCGGTGGGCACGAAGGTGTTGGGGTCGGCGTCGCTGCCCACATGGCCCACGGCCAGGCGGGCGTTGGTGCCGGAGGCCATGAGGCTCAGGCTCAGCTGGAGGGTGCCGCTGTGCGACAGCAGGGGCAGCACGGCGATGCTGCGATTGGTGGCGGCGGTATGGCCTTTCAGGCGCAGGCTGCTGTTGGTGCCGGTGGCAATGGCGGGGGTGCCGCCGTAGGTGCGGCCGATGCTCCAGCCCGACGGCATGCCCTCGGGCGGCGCCTGTTCGAACTGTTCGCAATAGGGCGTGGCGGCGGAGGCGCCGAGGGTCACCTTGGTGCTAAGGCAGACACTGGTGTTGCCGCAGGCGGGGGTGAGGTAGACGTCGTAGTTCTCGCCGGGGGTGATGTTGGGCAGCACGAAGGGCGACGCCGTGGCGGTGTGGCTCTCGCCGCTGCCGCGGAGGAAGCCCTGCGGTCCGTATTCGATGGCCACCGCCGAGGGGCTGTGCAGGCCCTGCCAGGTGACGGTGCCGTTCTCGTCCACCGCGGCCTGGCCGATGGCGCAGGGCGCAACCACGAGGTCGTCGAGGAAGAAGGTGCATGATGCCGTGGCTTTCAGCCGGATGACTATGTAGTGGCCCTGGCCGGAATAGCTTCCGAGGTCGAACCACAGCCGTTGCCATTCGCCCGGACGCGTCAGTGCCATGCTGTCCACGGCGACATAGGTCTCTGCCGAATCGGGGGCATGCATCACGCCCACGGTCACCACTCCTGCCCCCAGGCCGGCCTCGTTGGAGGCGTAGGCGTGCAGGCCGACGGTGAGGGCGGCGACGCTGTCCATGGGTGGCAGCACCAGCTGGGCGCTGTCGACGACGATGAGGCTGTGGCTTCCGGAGTGGTAGTTGCGGTCGCTCACGCTGGCCGTCCCCATGGACCGGTGCCAGGGGTGGGGGAAGTAGCCGGTGATGTATTGCTCGTAGTCCATGCAATAGGGGGTGGCGACGATGCTCTGGCGCGTATTGACCCCGATGGAGGATGTTTGGTCGGTGGCGACGTTGCCCGAGGTGCCGTAGCCGCTGTAGTAGGTGCCTCCCGGACCGCCGCAGTCGCAGAGGGCGCGGAAGGTGAAGGTGTAGGGGGCGTCGGGCGTAAGACCGGGGATGACGGCGGGCGGAGCCGGGAAGGTGTCGCGCAGGGCGAAGCCGGCACCCCGCACCTCGATGTCCATCGCCGCCACACCGTGGCTGGTCCATTCGACGGTGGCCTCCGTGCTGTCGAGCGAGGCAATCCGCACCCCCTCGGCCACGCAGGGCTCCAGGCAGAGGTCGTCAATGAAGACGCGCGTCTCGCCGCTGCCGCCGCCCACCAGCATCAGGGCCACTCCCTGGTGCCTGTTGCCGAGGTCCACCAGGTGGTGCTGCCAGGCGTCGCTGCGGTCGAAAAGGAGGGTGTCGCAGGGCTCGAAGGTCGCCATGTCGGCAAGGTTGTCCATGTGGCCCACCAGCAGCATGGCCCCTTGGGGCAGCAGGGTGGCGTTGGCCCAGAAGGCCAGGGTGAGGTGTTCGCTGGAGGTGCTGAAGTCGGGCAGCAGGGCCACGGTGCGCCGGTTGGCGGTGGCCGAGAAGCGCAGCGACCGCCCCGGCGAGCGGTTGCGCTCGGTGCTGACAATGGGGTACTCGCCCAGTTCCGACCGCCGCCGCCACGAAGGGGGCAGGTTGTTCAGGGCGTCGAAGTTCTCGCAGTAGGGCACGGCCACCGCCCCGGCGGCGGTCTGCAGGTGCACCGTCTGGTAGAGGCATCCCGCACCGTTGTCGCCACTGGGGCGCAGGTGGAGGGTATAGTGGGTGTCGGGGGTGAGGCCGTTGAGGGTGAGGCTGTCCTGTGCCGTGAGGGTGGTGCCGCTGCCGGGGGCGAAGTCGGCGGTGGCCGACGCCACGGGGCTGTACTCCACCTCCACGCTGCCGCCCCGGAGGGTCTGCCAGGCAATGGCGGCCGAGGTCTGGCCGATGGCGGTCACCGTGGCCTCCGCCACGGCGTCGCCGTGCAGCGCCAGGGCGTCGAGGTACCAGGGCGTGGTACTGCGCAGGGCGACGACTTTGCCGTCGGGAATGAGCAGCGGCACCAGATGGCGGCGCCAGCCGCTGCCGCCCACGAGGGTGTCGACGGGCTCGAAGGTGCTGTAGGGATTGGTCATGTAGCCCACCTCCAGCATGCCGTTGCCGTAGGCGTAGCACTCCAGCAGCAGGCTGTCGTCGGTGCCTATGCGCGGCAGGGCCACCAGCGAGGAGGCGCCCAGATGCAGGCCCCGGAGGCCCTCATACGAGGTGGTGCCCACACCGGCCGTGCCCTGGCCGCAGACCCATCCCTGCGGGAGAGCCTCCTCCTGCTCGAAGTCGACGCAGTAGGGCGCCGCCACCTCGTGGGCGAAGGTGGTGAGGCTGTGGCGGTCGTAGGCGCAGGCGTTGTCGCCGCAGGCGGGACGGACAATGAGGTCGTAGCTTGTCGAGGGTGTGAGGCCGCCGAGGGTGAAGGGGTTGGCGGTGGCCGCCACGGCGGTGCCGCTGCCGGGGGTGAAACCATGCGGGCCGTATTCGATGGCGATGCCCGCGCCGTCGGCCAGCGCCAGGGTGTCCCACGCCAGGGTCACCGCGCCGTCGGTCAGGTCGTACATTCGCACGTTGTCGATCATGCACCGCGCCACACGCACGTCGTCCACCCGCACCGTGCCCGCGCCCACGGCCATCAGGGCCAGGTAGCGCCCCGTGCCGCCGTAGCCTTGCAGGCCTACGACATGCCGTTGCCACGCGCCGTTGCCCTCGAGGGTGTCCACGGCGACGAAGCTCTCCGGCTCCAGGGCGTAGTCCATCACCCCCGCCAGCAGCCGCGTGCCCGCCGGGGCGTTCAGGCGCAGGGCCAGGGTGAGGTCGGCCGGCGCCAGGGCGTCAGCCGTCAGCGGCAGCACCGCCAGGCAGGTGTCGCCCTCCGAGGGGCGCAGGGTCAGCGTGCCCTGCTCCACGGTGGGCTGGCACGCCAGGGGGAAGAGCCATCCCGCGGGGAGGGCGGTGGAGGCAAAAGGCTCGTAGTAGGCCGCCTCGAGGCTGGGCCCCGCCAGGGTGGCGATCGTCAGCTGTTGCATGGCGTCGCCCGCGCAGCCCACGCCGACGGTGTACTCCGTCAGGGGCTGCAGGCCCGTGAGCGTCAGCGGCGACTCGGCGTTGTCCACCACCGTGCCGTTGTATTCCAGCCGTATGGCCCCGGCGCCGTAGCGCTCCCACGCCACGGTGAGGCTGTTGTGGCTTATGTGGTAGGCCGTGGGCACCGAGGTGCCGCAGCCTTCGAGGTGCAGGTCGTCGATGTGGCAACTGCAGGCCTCGGCCTGGAGCGACCGCTGCAGGCGGAAGGCCACGCGGTGCCCCGTGCCGCTGTAGGCGCCGAGGTCCACCATCGCCTCCTGCCAGCGCCCGCCCTGGGCGGCGTGCAGCGTGTCCAGGGGCACGAAGTTGCGCGTGTAGCGCCCCGTGTCGTCGCACACACCCACCTCCAGGGCCACGGAGGTCGTGGGGGCGTAGTACCGGAAACGGATATAGTAGCCCTCCGCAAGGTCGGCATCGGCCTCGGGGCCTATGGCCATGCTGTAGTGGCTGCCCGTGAGGGTGCCGCTGTAGAGCATCAGAGAGGCGCTGCCGCTGTGGCGGAGCGTGGTGTCGAGGTGGGGACGGGGGCCGAGGTCGTAGTTGTGCGCCGCCGCCCAGCAGGGCGGCATCAGCGTGGCGCCGCTGCCGTAGGTGTCGAAACTCTCGCTCCACGGCGTCGCCACAGGGCCGCAACCCGTCTGGGCTGCAGCCGTACAGGCCACCCCCATCAGAAGAACCGTTATTATAAAACGCAATATGCGCATTACGAAAGGGTAACGCGCATATTGCGAAAATATTGTGTGTGGGTTCCGGTTTTTCCGGAAAACCCGGAAAATCCGGAACCTCCGGAACTTCCGGAACTTCCGGAAAACCCGGTCCCCCCGGCCTTTAGCCGAGGCGCTTGAACTGGCAGGTGAAGTGGCGCATGAGCTCGGCCTCCCAGGTGATCTCCAGACCGCGTTTGATCGTGTCGCGACGGTCGTAGACATTCTTCAGGGCGGCGGCGATGACGTCCATGTGGTTGTTGGTGTACACGCGGCGCGGGATGCAGAGGCGCACGAAGTCGTTGCCGCCGAAGCGGTTCTGACGCGTCACGGGGTCGCGGTCGGCCAGCACGTAGCCAATCTCGCAGGCGCGGATACCGGCCTCGAGGTACAGCTCGCAGGTCAGCGTCTGGGCGGGGAACTCCTCCTTCGGGATGTTGGAGAGCACCTTGTCGCCGTCGACGAAGATGGCGTGGCCACCGGCGGGACGCTGGTAGGGGATGCCGTACTCGTCCAGCTTGTCGGCCAGGTACTGCACCTGCTTGATGCGGGTCTCCACCATCTCGAACTCGATGTTCTCTTTCAGGCCCACGGCCAGGGCGTCCATGTCGCGGCCGTTCATACCGCCGTAGGTCAGGAAGCCCTCGAAGGGGATGCAGAAGAGCTTGGCACCCTCGTACCAGTCCTTCTTGTTGGTGGCGATGAAGCCGCCCATGTTCACCAGACCGTCCTTCTTGGCGCTCATGGTCATGCTGTCGGCATAGGAGAACATCTCCAGGGCAATCTCGCGCAGGGTCTTGTTCTCGTAGCCTTTCTCGCGGGTCTTGATGAAGTAGGCGTTCTCGATGAAGCGGGCGCTGTCGACGTTGACGGGCACGCCGTATTTGTGGCAGAGTTCGCAGGTCTCGCGGATGTTCTGCATGCTGACGGGCTGGCCGCCGACGGTGTTGTTGGTCACCGTGAGGACCATGAAGGGCACATTGCCCTTGTTCTCCTGGAGCACCTTCTCCAGCTTGGCCAGGTCGACATTGCCCTTGAAGGGCACCTCGAGCTGGGTGTCGTAAGCCTCCTTGACGGTGACGTCGATGGCAAAGGCCTTGCGGCTCTCGATGTGGCCCTTGGTGGTGTCGAAGTGGGCGTTGCCGGGCACCACCATGCCGGGCTTCACCAGGTAGGAGAACAGCACGTTCTCGGCGGCGCGGCCCTGATGGGTGGGGATGACGTACTCGAAGCCCGTGAGCTCCGTGATGGTGTCCTTCATGTGGTAGAACGAACGGGCACCGCCGTAGCTCTCGTCGCCCTGCATCATGGCGGCCCACTGGCGGTCGCTCATGGCGCCCGTGCCGCTGTCGGTCAGCAGGTCGATGTACACATAGTCGCTCTTCAGCATGAAGACGTTGTTGTGGGCCTCTTTCAGCCACTGCTCGCGCTGCTCGCGAGTGCTCTTCTTGATGGGTTCAACCATCTTGATTTTCCAAGCTTCTGCAAATGGAAGTTCCATAAAATTAATGTTTTAAATTGTTGTTATGTTAAAAATTCTTTGATACAGCCAAAGGACGCCTTTCCAGGCTCGCCCCGAATTGAAAAAAGAGAGAATTGCAGCGCAATTTTCAATTTTCAATTTTCAATTTTCAATTAAAGTAGATGTCTCTCTTCTTGATGTTTAAGAAGAGTTTGTGGAGGGTCATATGAGGATTGTACATAGTCATACTTCGGCTGCAAAAATACAAAAAAAATCCTAATGTGCAAAATTTAACATAAATTTAACACACAAACCTCCTAGCCCTCCGGGCAGAAATCCATAAATCTATTTCTCCTAGCCCTCCGGGCAGAAATCTAGTAAATCTTGTAAATTAATTCGCTACGCGATTGTTGCGTCAGCAAAAATTTACAAGATTTACAAGATTTCGCGAGCGCGGCGAGCAGGCACACAAACCTCCTAGCCCTCCGGGCAGAAATCCATAAATCTAATTCTCCTAGCCCTCCGGGCAGAAATCTAGTAAATCTTGTAAATTAATTTGCTACGCGATTGTTGCGTCAGCAAAAATTTACAAGATTTACAAGATTTCGCGAGCGCGGCGAGCAGGCACACAAACCTCCTAGCCCTCCGGGCAGAAATCCATAAATCTATTTCTCCTAGCCCTCCGGGCAGAAATCTAGTAAATCTTGTAAATTAATTCGCTACGCGATTGTTGCGTCAGCAAAAATTTACAAGATTTACAAGATTTCGCGAGCGCAGCGAGCAGGCGATTTGATACACCGATCTACCGAGCCACCCGAGCAGGCAACCCTACTTAACATAACCCCAAAAACACCCCTTGACTTTCAGGTCTTTAATGCACCCCCTCTTACTCCCCTCTTACTCCTCTCTATCCCCCCTCCTTCTTCCCTCTTGATTTTGTAGGAGTTAGGCAGGAGGGGGCAAGGTGGGATTTAAGTTAAATTAACATTCGGGATGCGCTTCATGCCAGAGGCAGTGCAGGGCTGGTGGAGGGGTGTAGGAGGGGTGGGGGAGGAGCTCCAATATCGATAAAAAAAGTAAAAAATTTGCAGTGTTGAATTTTTTTTGTATTTTTGCAGTTTGACCTGTCTGTTGACGTATTTCCTATTGCGGTAATACTCAACGCGATAGAATATAAAAACAGGCGTGCGCAGGTGCGCAGAATTTGATAGAATGATATAAAAAAAAGCGACATAGAAACAACCCCATACGATATGAGCAATTCAGTACTCACGAACGGAAAGAAATCATTGAACGGAATGAAGCGAATACTGCTGCTGGTCGGCATGGCCGTTGCTGCCGCGCTGCCTGCGCGGGCCGCCGACTATGTCTTGGCCTACGTCAACGGCAGCACCACCTACTACCTGGCGCGCAATAGTAGCACGACGGGGGTGCAGCGCGTCACCGCCTTCGACCCCGCGACCTGTATCTGGCATTGCGAAGACAACTACGGCTATGCGTCGACACTCAACAACAGCGAGGATTATGGCTGGCTTTACCAAACTGTGAGTGGGACAAAGTATTATCTTAGTGCCGATAATAATTACTTCTCACTTGTAACGAGTCCATCGAAGTCGACTGGCAGTAATTCGAGGAATTACACAATGTTCAGGACCAATTCGTCATCATACGTGTATAATTATTACCGCACTAATAGAACGGCGACTTCGTATTCGTACTATATTAATTTGGGTACCGCTGTGGGCCGCGTCACTAATTATAGCGCGTCCTGTGCCCGCCCCTATCAGGTGACGACGAGTGAAGTGGCCGAGGCCATCACCGGCTCCCTCTCCACGCCGACCATCACACCCAGCGCGCCGCAGACTGTCGAATACAACGGCAGCATCAGCTACACCGCTTCGGCCACGGGTCCCACCCGCATCGTGCCGGCACACACCACCTACACCTTCAACGGCGCCACCTTCATCTACTATAACAACCAGATCCGCGCCTCTACCGATGCTTTTGCCGTGAACAACCCCCCGGTCACCTACACTTGGGAACTTACCGGCGACGGCGCCAGCGCGCTGGAACTTATGTCCACCAGCGGTGCCAACACCATTGTGAAATATACCGGCAGCGCCAGCGGCACCACGGCCACACTTACCGTCACGGCCAAGGTGCTTACTACGACCCGCACGGCCTCCGTCACCATCAACGTCACTCCCGTGGAGCCCACGGCCATCAGCGCCACCGATGCCACGGTGTATGTGGGCAATAGCGGCGAGGTGGTCTACACCCTCACGCCCAACTATGCCTACAACCGCGTCGCGGCCGTCTCCGGCAACACCGGCATCTTCACCATCACCTCTCCCGCCACCGGCGGCGCCGTGGCCATCACCCCCGTGGCTGCGGGCCAGGCCACGCTGACCCTCACGGCCCTCAACTCCGGCGGCACCGACGGCCCCAGCACCTCGGTCACCGTCACCGTGCGTGACATCTGCGCCGCGCCGCAGTTCTCCTTCTCCCAGAGCGGCAGCAACGTGGTGGCCACCCTCACCTGCGCCACCACCGGCGCCACCATCCGCTACACCACCGACGGCACCGACCCCACGCCTACCACGGGCACCGTCTACACAGGCCCCTTCACCTCCGCCAACGGCCAGACCATCAAGGCCATCGCCGTGAAGGACGGCTACTGGGACCCCTCGGCCGTAGCCACCAAGACGGTGAACCCCATCGACTATGTGGAGCAGGGCGTCAGCGGCGGCATCGTCACCATCAACGACCTGGAGGACCACTCCTGGAGCTACTACGGCGCCAAGCCCGACACCGACTACCCCGACCAGCTTCTTTCGCCCAATCCCCGCAACGTGAAGATCATCTACGACGGCAACGGCGGCGAGGTGAGCTATAATGAGAATGCAAGTCAATTCGTTTACTACAAGACGATAGAGAATGTGGGCGGCGCCTATACCTACAAGGTAATCCCCAACCCCTTCAGCAAGCGTCCCACGGTTGGTACCGGGGACACGCGTTGGCGCGGCTTCGGCGGCTGGGAAATTGTCAGCGGAGGAGAGTACATCAGCGGCCATAACAATGGCGACGTTCTCGACCTGGAAGAAACGCTGACCCTCACCGGACTCGATGCAGGCTATACGACGAATTGCATCTCGGCCACCATCGAGCTGCAGGCCACCTGGGTGCAGGCCTACGTCTCGACTGTCAATTCGGGCAATATCACTTCGCGCCCCGCCGCCCTCTCCGGCAGCACCTATGAGACTAACTTCATTGTCATCACCGACAACGGCAACCATACCGTCAGCGGCACCGGCCGTGTCACCATCAGCAACCGCTATCCCGACGGCTCCGCTGGCGGCACCGGCACGGTGAACGGCTGCACCTCGGCCGCCGACGGCACGAAGGTGGAGTTCGCCAACATCGCCGGCACCTTCACCGCCGCTGCAGGCCCCCTGATGGTGGGCCGTGGCTGCACGGGTACCGTTAGCGAGGTGACTGGCACCAACGCCACCCGCATCAAGGACATCCGCCTGGAGAGCGGAACCTACTCCTTTGTACACCCCATGCAGGGACTGGGCGACAATGCCGACAACCGGGGCAATTTCGTCTTCGGATGCGACTACGATCGCGCCAATGTCTCCAACAGCCAGCCCTACGGCGACAACAGCAAGTTGAGAATCGTTGTATTTACTGCCTTGAATGGCGCAGGCGGCCATGCCAATAACAACACCAACGACCTCCTGAACATCGTTGTTAAGAGTGGATACTACGGCTTCACCTCCGATTTCGCTTATTGGCAGACGAACAAGAACGACGGTTGGGGCTTGGGCATCGGCGGCAATACCGATAATTTCAACAACGACTATATTGTCCCCGATGAAACTGGATCAATGAGAACCTACACATACGGGACGAAACCTCCCCAAAATACAATGTCGTTTTACGTGGGCCCCACCCGTGGCGGTGGCAAAGGCGGGAAGAACTATCTGCGTATCGAGGGTGGAGAGCTATCGTCTATCAACGGCGGAGGCACCACCACCCCCGACGAGTTTGTCCGTTTCGACTTCCGCATGACCGGCGGCTGGGTGAAAGGAGCCATCTATGGCGGTGCTTCGGCAACCGACTGTAACGGCAGCAGCAAGATTGTCATTACGGGCGGCGAAGTGAACAGCTGGATTGGCGGCGGCTGCAATGGTACGGATATCACTGCAGGTAGAGGTGCCACCAGCGGAACCATCTATATCTACGCCGGTGGCGACGCACAGATACGCTCACACAACAGCGACGGCGTCTACAACAACGCCTGGGGACTGGTCAACCATATCGAAGGCGGCCAGATCTACGGCGGCGGCCGTGGCATGGGTGCTGCCGGCTCCTATTCCGGCTCGGCGACCAGAGCCTTTGTCGTCGTGGCCGACGATTCCTATGTCGAACAGAACGTCTACGGCGGCTCCTGTCACGGAGTTTCGCAGAACGGCTACGTATATATCCTTGGCGGTACTGTTGGAAAAGACGTCTTTGGCGGCTCGTTCCAGCCTACCTCCACCGATGCAACCTGGCAGGCCCAGAACACCCACGTGCGCATGTACAACGGATTGGTAAAGGGCGGTATCTATGGCGGCAACGATGAGAGTGGCACGGTGACAGAGAACGCCGAAGTGCTTATCCTTGGCGGCCAGGTGGGCACCAGCTCGCAGCCTGCCAACATCCATGGCGGTGGCTACGGCCAGGCCACGCGTGTGCTCGGCAGCGTCAACCTCTCGCTGGGCAAGGACGATTGCAGCACCGTCATGGACGGTGTCACTGTCTACGGCGGTAGCGCCGAAGGCCGCACCAACGGTAACACCAGCCGCAACGGCAGCGCCGTGACCAACGTCAACCTCTATCATGGTACCATCTACGGCGGCCTCTACGGCGGCGGCCTCGGCACCGCATCCAACCCCGCCTACGTCTACGGCCCCGTGGCCGTCAAAGTCTTCGGCGGCAGCGTGCGCACCAACGACGGCAGCGGCGAGAACGGCTCCGGCGGTGTCTTTGGTTGCAACAACACCAACGGCACCCCGCGGGGCGACGTCACCGTGGACATCTACGGCACCGACCCCGCTCCCGATGCCAACAGCTTCGCCCTCTACGCCGTCTACGGCGGCGGCAACCGCTCCGACTACACCGGCACCCCCGTGGTGACCATCCACGGCTGCAGCAACAGCATCGAGTACGTCTACGGCGGCGGCAACGCCAGCGCCGTGCGCGGCACCAACGTCACCATCTGGGGCGGCCACATCGGCAACGCCTTCGGCGGCGGCAACGGCTTCAGCGTCACCGGCAACCACGACGACGCCTCGGCCCCCCACTACAACCCCGGCGCCAACATCACCGCCTCCGGTGCCAACCTCACCATCCACGGCGGCACCATCGACGCTGCCTTCGGCGGCAGCAACCAGTGGGGCTACATCAACGGCGGCATCACCGTCGCCGTCGAGGATCAGGACGAGACCGGCAGCGACCCCTGCAGCCGCCCCTACACCGTGTGCGACAAGCTCATCGTCGAGCTCTACGGCGGCGGCAACCAGGCCCCGGCCGTGGACGAAAGCAATGTGTACATCAGCCCCGACGTCACCATCAGCTCCTGCGACATGAAGATCACCAACCTCTTCGGTGGTGCCAAGAACGCCAACCATGGCGCCAACATCAACCTCGTGGTCGACAAGGGCCAGTTCGAGAACGTCTTCGGAGGCAACAACCTCGGCGGCACCATCACCGGCGACATCACCCTCACCCTCAAGGGCGGCACCATGGTCAACGCCTTCGGCGGCAACAACCAGGGCGGCTCCATCACGGGCACCATCACGGTCCTCGTCGACTCCACGGGCACCGAATGCCCGCTGATGGTGGACAACGTCTACGGCGGCGGCAACGAGGCTGCCTACAGCCCCAACGACCCCACGGCGACGACGCCCACGGTCAACTTCGTCAACGGCACGGTGCGCAACGCTGTCTTCGGCGGCGGCCTGGGCTCCGCGGCCAAGATCACGGCCAACCCCACCGTCAACATCGGCGGCGCGGGCGATAGTCACGCCATTGTCGGCGGCACCCGTATTGACGGCACCCCGGGCGTGGGCAATGTCTACGGCGGCGGCTCGCAGGCCGACGTGCTCAAGGACGGCGACAACACCGGCAACACCAGCGTCACCCTCAGCGGCAACGCCACGGTGAAGGGCAACGTCTACGGCGGCGGCAACGAGGCCAACGTCGAGGGCAACTCGTCGGTGAAATTGGAAGAATAAAGGGAAAAAAGATAATATACAATGAAACATACTAATAGTTATACTATGAAACATACTTTTGCAGGCAAGGCCGCAGCGGTGGCTTTGCTGGCCATGTTGGGCCTGGGCGGCAATGCCCAGGCGCAGATTGTTGTCCATGGCAACGTCTACGGCGCCGGCAAGGGTGTATATCCCGGCCTGGATGTGGCCCGCGTGGACAGCAACGCCACCGTGGAGATGAGCGCCGGCACCGTGTACAACAACGTCTACGGCGGTGGCGAGTTGGGCGCCGTCAACGGCAACACCGACGTGGCCATCTCCGGCACCGCCCATGTGGGAGGCAACGACCTCACCAGTTACAAAGGCTTTGTCTTTGGTGGCGGCTCCGGCACCATCCAAGACCCCGGCTATGCCAATGTCAAAGGCAACACCCATGTGACTATCAGCGGCGGCTATGTGCACAACACCGTCTTCGGCGGTGGCGAGCTGGCCTCCGTGGGCACCTTTACTTTGGCTGCATCTGCCGATACCGCGAAAGACATCGTGGCCGGCGAACCCGTCGGCTGTGCCGATGGTACCGGCCGCAGCCTGGTGGAGATCAGCGGTGGCCAGATAGGCCACAAGGATGCCACCTTGCGCGTGGATATCGGCTATGTCTTCGGTGCCGGTATGGGTGTCTACACCGACCCCCATACTGCCAACGAACCGGCCCCCTCGGCCGACAACGCACGTTTCGGCTATGTCAACACCGCCGAGGTGCGTGTCAGCGGCTCGGCCTTCATCGTGGGTGCCGTGTGGGGTGGCAGCGAGAACGGCCAGGTGCTCGACAGCTGCGGCGTCATCGTCAGCGGCGGCCAGATCGGCAACGGCTATGACTGGGTGAACAAAGTGGGCAAAGGCCTCTATACCACCGGCCAATGGGAAGAAGCCGTTGCAGCCGTCAAGGCCCAGGATGCCTCGCGCATCAACGCCATTGCCGCTGCTATGCCGGAGTGCATGCACTGGAAATATGGCTACGATACTACCATCAACGGCACTTCCACCAAGCACTACCTCCCCTACGACCGCTATGCCTATGAAACCCGCGACACCACAGCCTCCTACAACCCCGGCGACGGCCACACCTTTTTCGGCAACGTCTTCGGCGGCGGCTCGGGCTACTACCCCTATGCCACCGACAATAGACGCTCTGGCGGCGAATTTACCACCCAGTTCTACGACTTCCAGGGTCGCGTACGCGGCAATACCTATGTGGTGATCACCGGCGGCCATATCCTCACCTCGGTCTATGGCGGCTGCGAGTATGCCGACGTGTTGGGCAACTGCCGCGTGGTGATGACCGGCGGCACCCTCGGCCTCCCGCGAACCATCGACTCCATCACCGACCACCCCGTCACCAGCTACCTCTTCGGCGCCGGCAAGGGTGACCAGCGCACCGAGTTCAACATGCGTACCAATGTGCAGAATGTCAAGGTGAAAGTCAGCGGCGGTCTCATCTTCGGTTCCGTCTTCGGCGGCGGCGAGGATGGTCACGTGCTGGGCGACGCCAAGGTGACCATCGACAGCGCTGCCTGGGTAGGCACCTGGGGCACCTCGTATGTCGACGGCAATATCTTCGGCGGCGGCCGCGGATTCGGCGGCACGGCCTATACGGCCGGCTCCATCGGCGGCAACGTCGAAGTCAATATCAACAACGACACCGTGGCGAGCACTCCTGTGAGACCCACCATGCTCGGCTCCGTCTACGGCGGCGGCCGTCTGGCCTCGGTGGGTTCCTACTTCGTAGCCGTTGGTGACGACAATTATGGCAAGCTGCAGGACGGCGACGACCACGGCAATATCAAGATTAACATCACCGGCGGCACCATCGGCAACCTCAGAGAGTTCTCCCACCCCGTCTTCAGCTCCTCCGCGAGTTACAGCGAGGGCGACGTGGTGGCCTACCAGAACCAGATGTACCGTTTCACCAGCGCACATCCCGCCGGCGCATGGGATGAGAACCATGTCACCGACATCGTGCACACCACCGGCGGCAACGTCTTCGGCTCGAGCATGGGACGTCTGTTCAAGCTCGGCGCCACCGACGAGACCGACCCCAATAGCTTCCTGCGCATCTGGCCCGGTATGGCCAAGTGCAAGAACACCGAAATCAACATCAGCGGCGACGCCACCATCTATAGTAATGTCTATGGCGGCGGCGAGCTGGGCTATGTGTTGAAGAACACCAAGGTGACCATCGACGGCGAGGGGGTGACCATCGGTCACGGTGTGGCTACCGGCACAACCGACGCCTGCTACCTGGGCTCCGTCTACGGCGGCGGCTACGGCAGCGACAACATCACCCCACACATCAACGACACAGCGAGCATCACCTCCACCTCCGGCTTTGTTTCGGCGGCCATGCATGCCGGCCGCGTCTACGGCAACACCGAGGTGGAGCTGAAGAACGGCCATGTCCTGGGCAACATCTACGGTGGCGGCGAGCTGGCCTCCGTGGGACGCCGCTGGATGCACATGACCTATGCCTACGACCCCGCAGACTCCTATAAATTCCAGCCTCCCTACAACGGCACCGCCGCGACCTACAACTACCAGGTGAACGGTGTGACCTACACCTCCTACGGCTACAACGCCAATATCGGCAATACCAAGGTGACCGTCAGCGGTGGTATTGTGGGCGAGGTGACCAATGTCACCATCGGCACCCACCGTGTGGCAGGCCACACGACCGGCCGCACGGGCTCCGTCTTCGGCGGCAGCAAGGGACGTCCGGGCTATTATGATACAGTTAACCATGTAGACCTCGGCTTCTTCTATACCCGCATGGCCTATGTCGACCAGACGCAGGTCAACATCAACGGCGGTCAGATTGCCGCCTCGGTCTTCGGCGGCGGCGAGAACGGCCACGTGCGCTACAACGCCACCGTCACCATGACCGACGGCACCGTGGGCCTGGAACTCACTGCAGGGGAAAAAGAACTTGACGCGAATGGCGAAGCCCGTGTGGATATCTACCACGGCAACATCTACGGTGGAGGCCGCGGTATCGACATGACCCAGGGCGGCTATTTGGGCGAGGCTTCCGGCCAGGTGTTCGGCAACACCAATGTCGACATCAGCGGCGGCACCGTGCGCCACCACGTCTTTGGCGGCGGCTCCATCGCCTCGGTGGGCACCTACGTCGACTACCCCATCGTCCCGGGCGACCACGCTGAAGCCACTACCGGCAAGGCCACCGTCACCATCCACGGCGGTGTGATTGGCTCCGACGGCATGAACAACGGCTTTGTCTACGGCTCGGGCCGCGGTGTGGCCTATAGCGGCTCCGACTTTGCCAACAAGGCCTTCGTCAACAACACCGAAGTGAATATCCAGGATGACGCCGATGTGCGTGGCTCGGTCTTCGGCGGCGGCGCCAACGGCCACGTGATGACCGACACCAGGGTGAACGTCAGCGGCGGCACCATCGGCTCGCCCATCAACAGCACCGACTGGACGCAGCAGGTGGACTACATCGGTACGTCTGGCGCAGGCGACGTCAATGCCTACACTGGCGAAACCGGCACTACCGGCTGGGTGAAATACCCCACCAACGACCCCTCCGACTCCAACTATAACGACTATGTCTCGCAGCTCGGCGAGAGCGCGGTGACCCACTTCCACGGCAACGTCTACGGCGGCGGCCGCGGTGTGGACCGCCACAACGGCAACTTCAGCACCAGCGCCGGCCGCGTGTACGGCAACACCAACGTCGACATCAGCGGCGGCATCATCTACCACAATGTCTATGGCGGAGGCTCGATGGCTTCGGTGGGCTACTATAACGAAGTCCCCATCACCCCCCACTCCTCCATCCTTAGCGGCGGCATCGCCACCGTCACCATCCGTGGCGGCCAGATCGGCACCACTGGTCACAACAACGGCCACGTCTTCGGCTCCTCCCGTGGTATGGCCGGCAGCGAATTCTCCCACTTCGCCTTCACCGAGGACACCTATGTCAACATCCAGAATGGCGCCGACATCCGCGGCTCGGTCTTCGGCTCGGGCGAGAACGGCCACGTGCTCAACAACACCTATGTCACCATGACCGGTGGCACCGTGGGACGTCCCCTCACGGTGGCCTACACCGTGCTGGGCGACGGCACCGAACTGCAAACCGGCGAAGCCTGCACCTACGAGTCGGGCACCGATGCAGCAGTCATCTTCCGCGGCAACATCTACGGCGGCGGCCGCGGTGTGGACCGCCACAACGGCAAGCTCAGCCTCAGCGCCGGCACCGTCTACGGCAACACCCACGTCGACATCAGCGGCGGCACCGTCACCCACAATGTCTACGGCGGCGGCTCGATGGCATCGGTGGGCTCCACCCTCTACAAGGACGCCGGCGGCAACTACACCTCCTACGAACCCGTCCGCAATGGGACATCAGAGCCTCCCGTCTTTTACGACACGGTAGGCAAACCGGAGCGCTCGCACCGCTACAAGGACTCCTATGGCGAATACACCTCTCGCATCCCTGTGGAGACCCCCTGTACCTACAAGTATAAGACCAGCGCCGATGCTACCGATTACACGAGCGACACGCGCGTGGCGGACCCCGCGACCGGCGACTATTACGACTCTGTCAAATACCGCTGGATGAATCCCACTACCGGCGACTATACCGACACGAGCTTAACCTATTATGACAATGTAGGCGCCGACACCATTACCGGTATGGCCATCGTCACCATCCGTAATGGTGCCACCATCGGCAACGCCGGCACCTATGTCGTCGACCGCAAGGGCTTCAACAACGGCCGCGTCTTCGGCGCGGGCCGTGGTATGGCCGGTGGCGCATATGCCGCCCGCGCCAACGTCTACAACACCGTCGTCACCATCGATGGCGGCACGGTCAACGGCTCCGTCTTCGGCGGCGGCGAGAACGGCCACGTCCTGCAGGACACCCGCGTCACCGTCAACGGCGGCACCATCGGCCACAACATGAACGCCTCTTATGCCGCTGTTCAAACGATGTTCGGAGGCAGCCAGCCCGCGATGGTGCCGGTCATGAAGAGCCGTATGGCCAACGTCGGCAACGTCTATGGTGCCGGCCGCGGATGCGACCTGGCCCATGACGGAACCTATTCCATGAGCGCCGGTTACGTGCGTGGCAACACCGTCGTCAACGTCAACGGCGGCACCATCCACCGCAACGTCTACGGCGGCGGTTCGATGGCCCTTGTGGGCGACTACGGCCTCCGTGGCACCGAAGACCACATCCAGAACGTCAAATCCGGCCTGGCCACCGTCAACATCCACTCCTCCGTGGGCGACGCGAACGACAACGTGGGCTTCGGCGGCAACGTCTTCGGCTCCAGCCGCGGACGCGCCAACGACCCCGCCAACCCCGATCTCGACTTCGCCGATATGGCCTATGCCTTCAAGACCCAGGTCAACATCGGTAACGATGCCGGCGACGAGACTCTCACCGTCTACCGCAACGTCTACGGCGGTGGCGAAGCCGGCCACGTCGACTACGGCGGCACCACCGTCAACATCAAGAGCGGCACCGTCAAGGGCAACGTCTTCGGCGGCGGCAAGGGTGCCTCCACCTCGCCCACGGCAGGTATCGTCGACGGCAACACCCAGGTCAACATCGGCCTCGAGGCGCAGAGCTCCAACAATGTCGTCATCGGCACCTCCGGCGACGAGAACACGGGCAATGTCTTCGGCGGCAACGACGCCGGCTCCTCGCCCCTCGGCGTGATGCGCGTCGACGTGTGGCACACCGGCCACACCGGTGCCAACACCTGCCCCACCATCTCCACCCTCACCGACAGCGACAAGGCAGCCCTCCTGAACGAGACCAATGCCTCCAACAGCGCCAACTACGCCCTGCTGGGCGTCTACGGCGGCGGCAACCAGGCCAGCGTCCTCACCGGCGACCCCTCCGTCGACGCTCCCGGCTGGACCGGCGATGCACTTGCCAAACTCAACACCAAGTACATCACCCAGCGCCTCGACCCCGGCCACAACGGCAACCCCGCCTGGCCCGGCGACACCTCGCGTCTCTCCAAGGTGGTGATCCACTACTGCGAGAACACCGTGAAGTATGTCTACGGCGGTGGCCGTGCGGCCAACACGCTGCAGAACGATGTCACCATCGAGGGCGGCCGCGTCTACATGGCCTTCGCCGGCGGCGACGGTCACACCCAGGACGGGAGTGGCAACTACCTCCCTGCCAACGTCAAGAAGTCCACCGTCGCCAACATGACCAGCACCGGTAACGTCGCGGTGAGCGTCCAGGGCGGTATCGTCTACGACGTCTTCGGCGGATCGAACACCAGCGGTATCATCGAGGGCAAGACCTCCATCGACCTCACCCCCGTCAGCCCCTGCGACCTCATCAACAGCGAGTCCTTCGCTGGCGGTAACGAGGCAGTGGGCAACGGCGGCACCATCGACCTCGTCTGCGGCACCAAGTTCATGAACTTCTACGGCGGCGCCCGCAACGCCGACATCAATGGCGACATCGTCCTCAACGTCCACGGCGGCGAATACGACACCATCTTCGGCGGCAACAAGGCCGGCGGCGAGATTAGAGGCAACGTCACCGTCAACTTCTACGGCGGCAAGACCAAGTGCCTCTTCGGCGGCTCCAACAAGGGCGGCAACATCACCGGCACCATCAACGTCAACGTCAACATCGATCCCGACTACACTTGCCCCGACGGTCTCCGCCTCGACTACGTCTACGGCGGCGGCAAGGACGCCTTCTACCGTCCCACCGACACCACCATCACCTCCCCCGTGGTGCACATCGTCAACGATGTCCTCACCACCGACGTCTTCGGCGCCGGCCTCGGCCAGACCGCCACGGTCTACGCCAACCCCAAGGTCATCATCGGCTGCGACACCAACACCTCCGGCACCCCCCGCACCGTCACCGTCCTCGGCAACGTCTATGGCGGCGGCTCGGCGGCCCCGGTCTACGGCAACCCCACCGTCCAGACCCTCAGTAAGGACGGCGTCTGCACCACCATCCTCAACGGCAACGTCTACGGTGCCGGCTACGGTTCCACGGCCGTCACCACCACCGTCGGCGCTGTCGACGGCGACCACCCCAAGGGCCATGGCAACGGCAAGACCACCGTCGACATCCGCGGCAACCGCACCACCGTCGAAGGCAACGTCTACGGCGGCGGCAACGCCGGTATCCTCAACGGCAGCACCGACGTCATCATCGGCGACTACGAGTAGAGTTAAGAGTTATGAGTTAAGAGTTATGAGTTAAGAGTTAAGAGTTATGAGTTAAGAGTTTTATGAGTTAAGAGTTAAGAGTTAATGTAGAGACGCGGCATGCCGCGTCTCCGCCCTGGACCGCCGGCGTCCCGCCGGCACCACCCCAACCCCCAACCCCCGCACGGCCAACCCGTGCGGGGGTTTATTTTTTCCCGTCTGTAGAGACGCGGCATGCCGCGTCTCTACGGGATACAACGATGCCGTAGGCATCCAACAATGTAGCCAGCCGTTTCAACGGCTGGAAGGAGCGCCAAGGATGGAATATCCGCGTGCCGTAGGTACGCCCCATGCGTACGGGTGGTTGCGTACCTGACGGCACGCCGGGGGATGGGGTGTGGTGTCGTTGTTACCAGCCGTTGAAACGGCTGGCTACATTTCTTCCGCCCCTGACGGGGCGTTGCCGGCGGGACGCCGGCGCTCCACTCGGCCGCATTATGGACCGCCGGCGTCCCGCCGGCATAAACCCAAACCCCGTCTGTAGAGACGCAGCGTGCTGCGTCTCCATGTCGACCAACCCCAATCCGGGAGACGCAGCACGCTGCGTCTCTACAGGCGTGAACAAACCGATACCGGATGGGCACCGCCTACCGGGAGACGCAGCACGCTGCGTCTCTACATTAACTCATAACTCATAACTCTTAACTGCTACATGATTCGGCCCTTCTCATATAGTTCCTATATACTTCTCATATACTTCTTATATCACCTATATAAGAAGTATATGAGAAGTATATGAGAACGATATAAGAACGATATAAGAAATGCCGAATTATGTACCTCTTCGACCCCTCTCGGACCCCGCCAATCGGGAGACGCAGCACGCTGCGTCTCTACATTGGGGGTTGTGGGACGTCCTCGTCTGTAGAGACGGGGCATGCCGCGTCTCCGTGTTTTTTTGTTAATTTCGTGTTAATTGTTTGCAGATTCGGATTTTTTGTGTATTTTTGCAAGTTGGACACATTATGTATTCGTGGTGTATATTATTATATATCACGTTTTTGCGGGTGTATTGTGTATGGGGTGAAATATATCGATGTGTCATATTGAAAGAGAAAAAATGACAGAAACTAACAGAATGAAACCCAGAATGGAGAATATGAAACATCGTCTATCCCTGACTACTTTTTGCAAGGCCTTGGTCTTGTTGGCGCTTGTTGCCGCCGTGGCGTTGCCCGTGAATGTGCAGGCCCAGCACGACGAACAGATTGCGGGCGAGAGCTCCACGCTGCACTACACCCTCAGCAACGGTACCCACATGTGGCTCGAGGGTCCCGAAGGCAGCGAGGTGGAGACCGACGTGCTGCTGGCTGGCAGCAGCAACGGCGCGGAGATCCACGTCCATGCCGCCTCGCCTATCAATATGCACACGCACATCGGCCAGTACTACCTGGCCCTCGACATCCAGACCGACCCCGACAACCCCCGCATCGTCAACACTCTCCAGGCCGACTTCAACCGCTACTGCGTGTGGAGCCGCACGGGTTTGACGGGCTACTACTTCCAGGAGTGGGGCAACTACCGCTACTACCTCATCGGCACGCGCAACGAGCTGCGTGTGGAGAAGGTGGAGGTGGGTGCCTCGACGGCCTACTACTCCAAGTTCTTCAACTGGGACGTCGGCGCCGCCATCACGGACATCACCTACCGTCACGGTCAGCGCCACGAGGCCTACTACTGGGTCATGTACGACACCACGGGCCACTATGACGACCCGCAGAACGGCGTGTGGCGCATGTCGGGCGACACCTATTCGCGCCCCGAGAGCCAAGTGCGCCGTCCCGACGATGTGATTACCTACTGCGACGCCGTTCCCGTGGTGGTTCCGGGTGGCGACACCTCGTGGCGTCCCGCCGGCCAGGGTGCGTTGTACCTGCCTGTCGAGGTGACCTTCCACGAGAAGAGCGTCAACTTCCCCGCCGGCCAGGGTCTGACGGACCTCACGCTGAACCAGCCCACCCTCAAGTACGGCGACACGCTCCTGGCCACGCCCCAGCTCTCCATCCCCACCGGCGGTGTGCCCGTCACGAGGGGCTACTACGAGTATGTCGAAGAGCTTGACCGCTACGGTATGAACTCCAACTACCGCCTGCGCAGCGACCCGGGCTTCGGCAGCGCCGGTACGGCCACCACCCGCACCTTCTACTACTGGGAGACCAACCCCTTCGAGCGCAAGGATACCCCTCCGGCCTCGCACAACGAGACCGTCGTGGTGGCCAGCAGCCACTTCAGCATCACCCGCAGCGCCCTGCGCTGGGTGGACACCGCCACCGTCACCGTCGGTGGCGAAAAGAAGTTCCAGGTGCGCTGCACCGGCGTGCCCAATGCCGGTACCGGCGGCTGGATTTACTATACCGTCACCTACGACAACGGCGTGGTGCAGAAGGACAGTGTGCACTTCGACTTCTCCACCGAGGTGGCGCATGCGCCCTTCCCCGAGCCCACTCATGCCCCCGTGGTGAAGGGCTATGTGGTTGGCGGCGGCCGTATGGCCAACGTCAGCGGCAACACCAACGTCACCGTGCACAGCACCGACTCCATCTACGCCCTCTATGGCGGCAACGACATCGCCGGCTGGGTGCAGGGCAAAGTGGGCGCCACCATCAAGCTGGGCACCGAGAAGACCAACGCCACGCACCCCGTGCACATAGGCTATGCCTACGGCGGCGGCTGCGGCTACTACACCTACCGCGGCATCAACATGAGCCCCATGTACGGCTACCCCTACAGCCACGGTTCCACGGCCCTGCAGTATCAGAACTACTATTTCGGCAATGCCAACACCAGCCGCTACGACACGTTGATTGTCTACAACCCCGCTTTCAATCCCGCTACCGATGAAGCCGCTGTCCTGGCCCAGGGCTATGTGGCCATTGGCGACACCACCATCGGTGGCACCTCCCACAAGCGCTACCACAAGCAACAGACCGAGGTCTGCGGCGCTGTCTACAAATGGAACACCGTGCCCACGACCAGCGCTGGCTACACCAACACCTGGTCTACCGTCGACACCGCCTTCATGGAGTGGCCCGCCGACAGCCTGGTGGTGGGTTCCGACGAGGTGTGCTTCAAGTACGACCCCGTCATCGGAGACCCCGGCCATGTGGACCAGCACGAGGACGGCTCCCACGGCAACGGCACCGTGCCCTACATCCGCACGGCCCACATCACTGTGGGTGTCGACGGCCATACCGGCAACGACTACATCCTCATCGACTCGCTCTTCGGCGGTGCCGAGAACGCCTTCATCGGCGTCACCTCGCACGAGCTGCTCCCCGCCAACGCTGTCACCATGGACATCTACGGCGGCTCGATTTTCACCGTCTTCGGCGGCAACAACTACGGCGGCTCCGTGGCCAACACCTCCACGGTCTTCGTCAATGTGCACAACACCAAGCTCACCGACCATAAGGCCATCGAGAACACCTACTTCACCGGCTACGGCCGCCAGTTCGGCATCCGCTACCTCTTCGGCGGCGGCAACCTAGTGGACGGATCGCATGCCAACGTCACCATCACCGGCGGCATGATCGACACCTGCTACCTGGGCGGCAACATGGCCGACGTGAACCGTCCCGTGGGCACGGTGAACTGCACCGGCGCCAACTTCATCTTCGACAACGACTCCATCACCAAGCAGTGGGAGGGCGGAGTGCTGGTGGACAAGCCCCTCTACGACCCCAACCCCTCCCTGGGCGCCGGCCACGAGTGGGACAACTACGACAACCTCGTCAACCAAAGCCCCGACCGCTACAACAGCGAGATCGGTCGCTATAACATCCGTGTGCTCTTCGGCGGCAACAACCGTGCGCCCATGGCCACCATCTCCACCATCAACCTCAACGCCGGCGGCATCAGCTCCGTCTACGGCGGCGGCAACGCCGGCGACATGAACTTCGCCTTGGACTACCACACCGTGCCCATCATCCGCGACAGCGCCGAGGTGGGCTTCACGGGCTGGAAGTTCCAGCGTCCCACGGCCATCAGCACCGTGGTGCACAGCGAACCCAACTCGCGTATCATTGTAGAGAACGTCTACGGCGGCTGCCGCATGGCCAACGTCAAGGGCTCCACCATCCTGTGGCTCTCCGGCGGCGTGTTCGGCTATGCCCACGGCGGCAACGACATCAGCGGCGACGTGGGATCGGAGCTTGGCGAAGGTTCCTACGCCGTTATCGACCGCAAGGCCGTGGTGCTGCAGGACGTCTACGGCGGTAGCGACGGCTACTACCACTGCAGCAAGAACGGCCGCTACCTGGGCGGCGACGAATACCTGCTGAACGACTACAACCTCGAACCCTACGACCCGCGCGACGAGTATGTGGGCCTGCTGGTGCCCACGCACAACAATACCAACCTCTACCTCAACGGTGGCAAGGTGCTCTACTCGGCCTACGGCGGCGGCGTGAAAGCCCACGTGGGCTTCCTCGACGGCTCCAATCCCAAGATTTCCGTCGGCGGCGTGGAGCGCAACCTCAACGTGCTGGGCGGATACCAGAAGGGTACCATCCACGTGCAGATGAGCGGCAACACGGTCGTGGGCAGCGAGACGCACCACGGTGTGGGCTTCGACCACGGCGACGGCAACGCCTACGGCGGCGGTTACCTCTCCTACCTCTACGGCTGCGGCTATGCCGCCGTGGGTGGCAAGACCAAAATCCTCGGCTCCCTCTACGCCGGCAACGACTGTATGGGTTCGCTCAACAGCTTCGGCGCCTACTCGCTGCCCGAGGTGAGGGACAAGGAAGGCAACCTCGTCCATGCGGCCATCAGCGAGGCCGACTACAAGGCCTCCGACGGCACGCACCTGAACTACGACGCCGGCGACGGCACCTACAACGCCGCCTACTCCACCTACCTCCTCCTGGAGGACTCCGTCCAGATCAACTGCGTCTACGGCTCCGGCAACGGCGACTACAACTACGACAACGTCGGCAGCCTCGTGCCCGGCCCCGTGTGCCACTTCGAGTACACCGAGGTGACGCCCCTGCAGACCTCCGTCTTCGTGGACATCAACACCAACAACACCAGTAAGATCGACACCGTCTTCGGCGGCGGCAACGGCGTGGGTGTGCGCGAGAACGTACATATCCTCTTCAACAGCAAGACCGACCAGCTGACCGTGGGTACCATCTTCGGCGGCAACAACCGCGAGAACATGGAGAGCTGCGTGCCCGACATCATCCTCAAAAAAGGCAAGGTGAAGAGCGTCTTCGGCGGCGGCAACAACGGCAGCATGAACGGTTCGGAGGACTTCCTCGACATCTGCGACGAGGAGGTCAACGGCGTGTCCACCTACGTGCTGGTGAACACCGACCAGGTGACCATTACCGACAGCCTCTTCGGCGGCTGCCGCAAGGCCGACGTGCGCGGTATGGCCTACATCGACATCCGCAAAACCCAGGCCGAAGGCATCAACTACGTCTACGGCGGCAACGACATCAGCGGCACCGTCTACGGCAACACCCGTATCGACGTCAGCGGCGGCAAGGTGAACAACATCTACGGCGGTTCCAACGGCCGCTACGACTACGACTTCCTCGGCAACGACGCCGAAGGCAACGACGACTTTGCCGTCTACGCCTTCGGCTCGAACCACGACGATGCCTCCAAACTGATTTCGGCTCACAGCACCGGCATGCCCTTCGTCGACTCCACCACGGTGAACCTCTACGGCGGCACTATAGATAATAATGTATATGGCGGTGGCTCGATGGGTGACTGCCGCGCCACGCGCGTGGAGGTCAACGACCGTGTGTGCCCCGCCAAGCTGACGCCGGACCAGCTGACCATCTCCGGCGCCGTCTATGGCGGCGGCGAGGGCGACTGGGAGCACCTGCAGCAGACCCACCGCGGCAATGTGGCCAAGCCTGAACACAGCGACGGCGTCGAGGGCGGCACCTATGTGCACCTGCACCACGCCAACAACCTGGTCTCGGCCAAGGCCTACGGCGGCGGCCGCGGCGGCGACGTCGAGAACACCAACATACGTGTCTACGACACCTGGGACGAACCCTTCGACGCCATCTACGGCGGCTGCTGGGGCTCGCACGTCTTCGGCACCGCCACCCTCACCCTCGAGGGCTCCGACCTCGGCAGCGCACAGAACGCCTTCCAGGTCTTCGGCGGCAACGACTATACGGGCAGTGTCTTCCGCAGTGTCCTGAACATCCACTCCGGCAAGTACGGCTCCATCTACGGCGCCGGCAACGGCGACTACGACTACTCCGTGCAGCCCTACGGCGGCACGCCCAAGATTTGGATCCCCAAGCGCAACACCCTGCCCAATACCGAGTTTGTGGAGATCAACTTCTATGACGGCCACGTCGACTCCAACCTCTTCGGCGGCGGCCTGATGGGTACCACCTGGCGCTTGAAGACCAACGACCTCGGCGAGCATATCACCACGCCCGTGTACGAGGGCGTGGACGGCGTGGTCTACTACCGCACCCCCGACACGGCCCAGACCGTGGCCACGGCCTACGACGACCCGACGAAGTACTCCTACATTGTGGTCAACGTGCACGGCGGCACTTTCGACAACAACATCTATGCCGGCGCCAGCGGCAAGACCGACCAGCTGGTCTACGGCCTGAAGGTGCTCAACATGGACGGCGGCGACGTCAAGGAATCGGTCTACGGTGGCAGCCAGCGTGTGAACGACGGCTACCCCGCCGAGTGTAAGGGTTTGACAGCTGCAGAGGAAGCAAGCCATGTCGACCCCATGACCAAGACCACCCTGCGCCCCTCTTCTATATTGAATATAGCCGGCGGCATCGTCAAGGCTTCGGTCTACGGTGCCGGCTACCAGGGCAACACCTATGGCTCGGTCTACGTCAACATCGGCACCGAGGCCATCGAGAACAGCAAGGTGTGGGAGCGCACCATCAACGGCAACGACAACGCCTACGCCATCTTCAAACCCGGCGTCACCGACGGTGCCAGCCCGGCGCTGACGCCCGGCCACGTCATCCTCGACGCCTCGGTCTACGGCGGCGCCAACTGGGGCAGCAACGACGGCAGCTTCGACTTCCGCGTGCCCGGATTCTACGGCGGCGAAAGCCGTATCTACGTCGACGGCGAGGGCTACAACACCCAGGGCTCCTCCACCAGCACGCTGCCCACCATGGACATCGCCAACTCCATCATCGGTTCCGGTACCTCGGTGCAGGGCGGCGATGTGCACAACAGCATCCATGTCTACAACTACGGTGCCGTGGACTTCGGCTCGTGCCATGCCTCGAAGACCCTGCGCTCCATCCAGCGCGCCGACGAGCTCTACCTGTGGAACACCGCCATCTTCTACAGCGGTGCCACGGATGCCGCCTCGGCCTATCCCTCGCAGCAGTTGACCATCATGCGTGTGGACACCGTCAAGGTGCGCGGATACAACGTCATCGACCTCAACGCCGTGATGACCGAGGTGGCCCAGCTGCACTTCTACGAGGACGAACTTGACGGCGACGGCAACCTGGTGCACACCACCAATCAGGACCTCATCGTCAACGACTCCAACCAGTGCCGCAACGACATGCAGGTGTGCGACCGCCTGCACGTCATCGACCCCGTGAACAACAAGTATGCCGCCATGGTGGTGAACAACGGTGTCAATGTGGACATCATGACCACCGAGGGAGGCTACGGTTTTGTTGAAGGCTTCGGCTACCTCTTTGCCGAGCTGGGCACCAACGCCGTGGTGACGGCGCGCGCCAAATATATAGATGAACATGGAGTTGAGCAAAACTTCCAAGACGGCGGCTTCATGGCCTCCTGCGCCGACTCCAACCTTGTCATTTCCGAGCGGAACGGAACCTCCATTAGATGGGACAGCTGCGAGCATGCCATCAACTGCAACCTTGCCGAGTACCCGTACAACAACTTCCGCAACAGCTACCGTGTGTGGAGCGTCGGCCAGGGCAAGCGTACGCGCTTCGCCGTGCTGCTGGCCCACGCCCAGCCCGAGCTGCTGCCGCAGGACGACAAGAAGGTTAAACTCTACGATGCCGCCACCGGCACGAACTACGATCTGGCTCTGGCCCATGCCGAGCTCGTCCTGCCGCCCACCACGCCCGGCCACTACTACCGTCTGGGCACCGACGGCGTCACCATCGAGGACGACAACGCCGTGCTGCGCTTCGTCGACAGAGCATGGCATCCCGTCAGCTGGGCCGGCGTGGGCACCAACCCCAATGAGGCTCAGATCAACCCCGCCCAGGGTACCTGGGAGCAGCCGGCCCTCGCGGACGGCTCCTCGTCGTCCGACCTCCGCGGCGTCAACCTCATTACGGAAAACCCCGCCACTACCTTCGGCCTCGTGATGACCTCCGGCAAGAACTTCGACACCATAGTAACCAACACCTACAGACCTCCCGAGACCTACAGCGGCACGTGGAACCAGGGCGGTACCGCCATCTCCGGCAACAACCACGTGAACATCATACAGAACTTCTACTCCGCCCAGGTGGGTGCCGACGTCAACGCCTCGCCCGTCATGGACCTCTACCTGACCTACAGCACCAACTTCTCGAGCACCATGCTCGGCACGGTGTACTTCACCCTCGACGAGTACAAGGCAGTGCCGAAACGTGCCAACTACAATGGCTCGGACATCTCCACCAACACCGGTGCCATCATCGACGGCCAATACATCGACTCCAACCTCAACCAGCCCATCAACGTGGCCATCACCATCGCCACCCTGTTGGAGAAGTTCAAGGACATGGAGTACGACCTGCTGGCCATGTACAACGAAGGCCGCAGCAACACCTTCGTCCGCAAGGCCGTGCTGCCCGCCACGCTGCACTCGCGCGAGCTCTACCTCGACTCCATCTCCTGGTGGCCTGCGAAATGCGGTGCCACCGACTTCCTGCTGACGGGCGACTCCGCCTCCGTCATCAGTGCAACAGGTCCCAATGTCTTCCGCGTGGGTGTGCAGCCCATGGACAACATCTCGTCGACCCTCACCTCCACCGTGGGTTGGCACACCATCAACCAGGACACCGCCGCCGACATCTTCTCGACCGCCATGCCCTACACCGGAGCCTCCAAGACAGGCAAGATGCAGTTCAGTAAGAAGTCCGGCTCTTCCGCCACCTGTGCATCCTACGACACCATCGGCCTCACCGGCCAGGGTCTGCACATCGGCGAGCTCGACGGCCGTGGCCTCGCAGCCCTCAACCTCTCGCTCACCTACGACGGCAACAAGGTCTACCCCGACACCGTGGTGGGTCACCTCGACCTCCACTTCACGGCCTACAACCCCGTCGACACCAGTAAGTTCAAGATTCGTATCAACGTCAAGTGCCGTACGGCAGGCGACACCATCTACCTGGCCTCGGCCGACCATGTCGACCGTTGTGACGGCCACGGCGGCACCATACACCTCACACCTGGCTCGCTGGCCCAAGTCACGCCCGGCAACACCGAGAAAGTTGGCAAGCGTCCCAGCAAGTACCTGCAGAACTTCATGCAGGCCTTCGACGCCAGCATCTATGAGGAGGGCGACGTCATAGCCATCATCGACACCATGAAGATTACCGATGCTGTCTCCATCCGCGGCGTCGACTACTTCGCCGTGCCCGTCATCCGCTACACCGGCCACCACCACGACCTGCCGGGCGAGTGCGGTGTGTTCCGCGGCACCATGATCGACGTCAGCACCGACGACGGTATGCTCAGCGCCACGTTCGTCGACTTCGGCGGTGGCAGTGTGGGCCGTATCACCGGCGAGTCCGGCTCCCAGTACCCCCAGTATTGGAACGCCACCCTGAACACCCCGGCCAACGACACCTACAAGCGCCTTGACACCAACCAGGTCTACGGCCCCATCATCGCCGTGCACGACGGCGGCACCGTCACCCTGGCCAACGGCACCTCGCTGCACAGCAACTACAACGCTTACACCAACACCGACATCAAGCGCCGCGGCAGCGCCGTCAGCGTCACCAAGGGCGGCAACCTTGTGTTCGTCAACTCGGTCGACATCGAGAACAACTTCGTCCCGGCCCAGGTGGGCGACCATCCCACCAACGGCGCCATCTATGTCGACAGCGGCAACGTGACCCTCAACCCCTCGCACAAGGCCACGGCTGTCAACATCACGAAGAACTATATATATAGTGGTAGCACCCCCTATTGGACCAACTTCAGTGATGCCGCAAGCCATGTGGTGCGCTTTATGGTCGACACCAACTACACCAAGACTGCCGACAAGCGCAACGTCTTCCTCACCCGCACTCCCGATGCAAGCGACGCTGTCATGAAGGACAAACAGAGCGACATGATCGACATGGTCTCCGTCCTGCCCGACAAGACCCTCATCGGCATCAGCAAGTGGTTCCCCGGCGAGGACGTGCGCGACACCATCCGCTTCGCCTTCGGCCACAAGTTCACCGACCTCCTGCAGGCCACTCATGTGAACAACAACTTCGTCTCCGACGAAGGCTACAATATCTTCTACGAGTACAATGTCGACAACTCGCGCATCTTCCTCCACCGCTGCGCCACCTTCCACCACCAGGTTGCCGATGTTGACCTGCCCTACAACAATGGCGGCACGCTGCACGCCGGCGATGTGCTGACCTATCAGCCTCTGGTGTCGGCCACCTGCCCCACCGGCGGCGACGAAATCATCTACCGTGTCCAGGGCGGCTTCTTCCCCTACACCTACACCTGGAGCGGTTCCTCCGACAAGACCCGCACCACCGCTGTGGTCAACAACACCCTCATCAGCCAGGTTAAGGGTGGCAACTACGTCAACTACATCGACGCCATTGCCGACACCCTCCTCACCCCCCACGTCTCCATGACTCCCCACGAGTTCTCCGATACCCTCAGATATCACGTCGAGGCCAAGGATGTCTCGGGCTTCTGCACCCTCAAGAAGGACATCAAGGTCACCCTCAAGAAGATCGACGTCGACAATCCCGACCGTTTCGTGCCGATCCTCGACGGCAGCGCCAACGGCTGGACGGATACCAACTCCAGCGTCAAGGCCCTGGGTACCCGCAACTACAAGGCCATCAAGATTACGCCCAAGGTGTGGGTCAACCGCAATGCAGGTACCATTGATGCCCGCGTGGTCGGCGACGACAACGACTACGTCTACCAGGAAGTGGTCAACGTCGATCCCAGCACTGGCGTCGAGACAGTTACCGGCCACGAGCTGGAAGACCTCCTCTTCTGCGAGGGTGACATCATCCGCCTGACCACCACCCCGCGCAGCGAAAGCACCAAGTTCATCATGTGGGACTTCGACCCCTACTATTCGCAGACCGCCAGCTATGTGGTTCCCTCGCGCAATAGCGACGTGGTGGCCTACTACGGCCCCGGCAACTACTGGAAAGACCATGTCAACACCGCCGCCGAAGCCCATGCCGTGCTCGATGGTAACTACGACTACACCACCCGCGCCGCCGCCGGCGATGCCGCTGCAGGCTATGTCACCACCTACAACGGCGACGTGCACATCTACAACGAGAACGGTCTTGCCTGGCTCGTCAGCGTCGTCAACGGCTACAACGGCCAGCAGGTGCGTCCCTTCTACTTCAACAAGGTGTTCATCCACCAGAAGGACGACGGCAGCGCCTACGACATGAAGGACTACCTCTGGACTCCTGTCGGAACGCAGCAGTACGGCTTCCGCGGCCGCTTCATCGGCGTCGGCAAGCCCAGCGTGGTCACCGACTCCTCGACCACCCCGCTGGTCGGCGACCAGGTGGTCATCCGCAACATCATCGTCAACGAACCCTCCATGTACCATGTGGGCTTCTTCGGCAACCTCGACACCGCCCAGATCAGCGGCATCAAACTCGAGGCCGTCTTTGCCCGCGGTGGCCACTATGTGGGCGGTCTCGCTGCCAACTCGACCCACTCCAAGATCGACAACTGCTCCGTCTCCGACGAAATCGAGGACGCCAGCACCACCTCCATCCTCACCACCCACTACGTCAGCGGCGGTATCCTTGGCCGTTCCGCCCACGACGAGATTACCAACTCCACCTCCGCTGCCAAGTATGTGGGCGACGCCGTCTACAGCGGCGGTATGGTGGGCCACGGCACCTCGACCTCCGTGTCGAACAGCGGTGTGCTTAATATCTCGCGCATGAGCGGCCTCTACATCGGCGGTATCGCCGGTTACCTCGACGGCGTGGCTCCGCACACCCGCATGATCTTCTTCCACTCCGACGGCGCTCCCTCCACCCTCGCCAACAACTACGTGCAGCTCCTGGCTGAAAACAAGAGACAGCAGCGCGTGGGCGGCATCGTGGGCTACGCCGAGAACACCGTCCTCGAGAACAACTACTCCTACGGCGTGATGCGCAATTCTCAGTCGCATGGCGGTGTGGCAGGTGCTTTGAACAACAACACCTTCGCCAACCACAACTACTATGCCGCCTCCGATGCCAACCAGGCTGTGGGCGTCGCCGCCCCCAGTGCCAGCCTCAGCGACAACGCTTCGTTCCGCGGCAGGGGCAACGCTGTGACCATCAGTCAGCCTGTCTATGGTGTCAACAACCTCACCCGCGTCCTCAACCGCTGGGTGCGCCAGCAGAACGCCAACGGCGGCCGCTACAAGACCTGGCGCAGCGACCTCGAGGAGGCCCACGACGGCTATCCCCTCTTCGGACAGCCCGACCTCATCCCCGTCAGCGACACCCTCCTGGTCGACGGTTGCGAGCAGGTGGAATACCAGGGCGCCATCTACAACGAGGATGCCGAGTTCGCCTTCTCCATCGTCGACAGTGTCGAGATGGTCGACAGCACCCTCGTCACCCTCATCCGCCTCCACCATGCCACCAGCACCCAGCTGAGCGACACCGCCCTCCTGGGCGAGGACTACAGCGGCTACGGCTTCTTTGTCTCCGCCACCGAGTCCCTGCTCCTGCGCCGCACCCTCGACAGCGCCGGCTATGCCTCCCTCGTCCTCTCCGACACCCTCCAGACCGCCTTCGGCTGCGACAGCGTCGTCACCCTCACCCTCACCTTCCATTCCGACGGCTCCACCGAGGATATCGTCGAGGTCAGCGAGACGACCGAGGTCAAGGTCTACCCGAACCCCACCGTCAACGTTGTCAACGTCGATGCCGAACAGATGTCGCACGTCGAAATCTACGACAACGAAGGCCGTGTGCTGCAGAACCGCGACACCTACGACGCTTCGCATGTCACCCTCGACCTCAGCTACTATCCTTCCGGTATCTACTATATCCGTGTCCATACACCCAACGGTATCACAATTCAGAAAGTTATCAAGCGATGAAGAAACCATATCTGAAACCCCAGTTGGAGCAATACTCCTACCTGCCTGAAGAGGGCTACGCCAACTCCGTTGCCCTCCACACCGACTACGCCCTCATCGAGGGTCACGATGGTTCCACCCTCCGCACCTCCGAGGAGGTGATCGAAGTCACCGACGACGACGGCGAGTGGATGGCCGGCGAGTGGTCCATTTAATTCAAATCATTGTCTGAACAACATCGAGAATCATCATGAAAAGAACTTTCATATTCATGTCGCTCTTGTTCGCGGTCCTTTTCCTCTCCTCCTGCGAGAAGGAGAAAGAAGGCAACGGCTCATTCACCTTCAACGCCTCCATCGAGAACCTGAGCACCGACGACCCCGCCGCCAAGGTCAATCTTGTCGACGAACAGTGGATTTATTGGGAACTGGGCGACAACATCAGCATCGCCTCCGACCAGTCCTCCAGTCAGGAACTCGCCACCCTCACCAACACCGGTGGCCCCAACTATCCCGACTTCAACGGCACCTTCATCTCCGAGCTGCCCTGGTCGTCGAAGTACTTCCTTGGTCTCTTCCCCTACAGCGAGCACAACGTCATCTCCGGTAGCCCCAACTCCAAGAACTTCTCCGCCTCCATCGAGCTCCCCGCCGTGCAGCCCCTGCGCAACGACATCACCTTCGCCCGCAAGGTGTTCCCCATGGTGGCCTGGTACGGCGGCCATTGGGACGAAAACCCCGGCAGCGTGGCCTACAACCTCGACTTCCAGTCGCTGGCAGGCATCGTGCGCCTCCAGTTCCTCAACACCTCCTCCGACGTCAGCAACGTCAAGGAAGTGCGTGTCACCTCCACCGACGGCAAGCAGCTCAAGGGCATGTTCAACGTCAGTGGCTACAACACCTTCGCTCCCTACCTGGTGCCCGCCGGCAGCAGTGGCGACAACACCGTCACCCTCTCCTGCGGCGACGAGGGTCGTCCCTTCGGTACCGACACCCTCATCTCCTTCTACCTTGTCCTGCCCACCTTCGACCCCTCTGTGGACGCCAACAAGACCTACGCCCTCACCGTCGAAATTGAGAACATGAACGGCAAGGTCTGCTCCCGCAACCTCACGGCCCGCGTGCGCCGTTCGGGCATCACCTACATGCGCGCCCTCGAGGTCACCAACTGGACCTCCGGCACCACCATGGTGCGTCTCTCCGGCAACGGCACCGCCGAACGCCCCTTCCGCATCTATTCCGCCGCCGACCTCGTCTACCTCCGCGACTGCTACAACTCCTCCGCCTCCCCCCGCACCATCAACAACGTCCCCATCACTGCCAACACCCACATCTGGCTCATGCGTTCCGACATCGAACTCAACTCCACCAACTGGAACCTCGGCATACAGAACTTCATAGGCCACTTCGAGGACAATTCCAACAGCAGCAATCCCGGCATCACCTCCACCTCCAACCATCCGCTCTTCGAAAGCGTCGATGCCGGTGGTACCGTGGAGAGAATCACCCTGAAGGCCGAGGTCAGCTACAACGGCGCTAGTGCCTTCTCCCCCTTCTGTATCACCAACCGTGGCACCCTCAAGGACTGCATCCTTACCTATCGCCCCTCCAACCCCACGGGTAACATTTCCTCGTCCTTCGCCGACCTGGCGGGCATCTGCGTCACCAACAACGGCGGCACCATCGCCGCCTGCCGCAACGAGGCCAACCTCAGCGCCTCGGGCCACAACATCGGCGTCATCTGCCTCACCAACATGAACCACGGCGTTGTCAAGGAGTGCGAACTCAACACCCCCTTCACCGTGAGCCGTGCCTCCTGCGTCGGAGGCATCGTCTATGACAACCAGGCCGACTGCACGGTGCGCGACTGCTACTACGCTGTCTCCACCACCAGCAGCACCTCGCGCTGGGGCGGCATCGTCTACCAGAACCGCGGCACCGTCGAGCACTGCTACATCAACAACACCATCGTCACCAGCCTCTCCCTGGGCGGTATCGTCAACAAGCAGCTCGGCGGCGTCATCAACTATTGCGACTGCCGCGCCCAGCTCCATTCACCCAATGTGGGCGGCATTGTCGACACCATCTCCGGCGGCAAGATCATCAACTGCTTCGTCAGCAATGTCAACGCCCAGATAGTCCACACCACCTCCACCTCCGCCCCCCGCCGTTCGGCCGGCGGCATTGCGGCCTACCTCCTGGCTGGCTCCATCGAGAACAGCTACGTCTACATCCCCCACATCACCACCCAGGGCTCCGACGGCGTCGTGGGCGGCCTGGTGGGCACCTACAACAGCGGCTCCGTCATCAACTGCTACTGCTACGAGACCTCCGCTGGCACACCGCTCTTCTTCGGTTCCTATCCTCCCGGCACCTACGCTCCTTGCTATCTGGTTGGCGGCACCCAGGCGGGCATCACCTCCGTCTCCACCTCCGAAGCCGTTACCGACGCCTTCGTCTCCACCCTCAACTCTGGCAAACCCGCCGGCGGTAAGGGCTGGCAGCTCTCCGGCATCCCCGTCCTCGAGCCCTATACCGTCACCCCCTGACGCCGTGACACAACTATACTCTCCCTTTACTCTCCCTATACTCCCACCTTACTCTAACGATACACCAACGATACACCCACCAACACCCTACCAACTCCCACTTTGGTAGGAGTTGGTAAGGAGATGGTAAGGACTTGATAAGGCTTTGGTAAGTAGATTATCCCTCTAAGGCAGTGCGTGTTGCAGCCTTAGAGGGTTTCTTTTAGGTCCACGAGGAAACTGCGGACCTCCTGGAGCTGCTTGACGAGCTCCATTTTGGGGTCTTCCAGGGGGCGCTGGCGCATCTGTTCGCGGGCACCCTCGAGGGTGTAGCCGCAGTCGCGGGTGAGGTATTTGATGCGGCGCAGCAGCTCGATGTCGTGCTCGGTGTAGCTGCGGCTGCCGCGGCGGTTCTTCACCGGGCGTATGCAGTCGAACTCCGTCTCCCAGAAGCGCAGCACCGACGGTGCTTCGCCCAGCATCTCGGCAACCTCGCCGATGGAATGGTAGAGCTTGTTGGTTTCCATATTTCTTGTATTTAATACGAATAGTATCCGTTGTTCTCCTGGTAGCTCTGGCGCTTCTCGTACTTCACGTCGTGCAGGGCGTCGGCCTTGATGTTGATTTGGAAGAACCAGCTCTGGTAGTAGCCGAAGGGCACCCAGCTGAAGCGCATCTCCCAGCAGTGCAGGTCGCGGTAGATGTCCACGGTGGTGTAGGACATGCCTTTGTTGACGAAGTCGTAGCCCGTGGTCATGGCGATGCGCCAGTTCTTGGTCAGGCTCACGTTGCCCGAGAGGTTGATGCTCTGCACCGTCTGGCTCTTCATGTCCATCAGGCTGGCCACGAAGGTGTTGACGTAGCTGAAGGTGTAGCTGATGCTGAGGTTCCACGGCACCGAGAAGTCCACATATCCGCCCGTCATCAGCACGGGGTTGTAGTTGTAGGGGGTCTGCAGGATGGCCGCTGTGGGGTGGCCCTGGTTGGGGGTGGGGGAGGAACCTTCCTTCTTGAAGGTGTTGTTGTTCAGGCTGAAGGAGAGCTGTGCGCTCCAGGTGGAGTTGTCGGCGCGGAAGAGGCGACGCTCCTTCTCCCATAGGAACTCGTTGTGCAGGCGTCCGGCGCTGTCGATGACGTAGGGGCTGAAGGAGCCGCTGTAGTTCAGCACCAGGGTGCGGAAGAGGGTGGTGCGGCCGCTGACCGAGAGGGGGGAGAGGTTGAGCGAGTCCTTGGCGAAGTCGTAGCTCATGGAGAGCGTCAGGTTCTCGATGAGGGGTATCTTCTTCACCTCGGCGGTGGTGTCGAAGGGGTTCTGCCATTTGGCCTCGAGGTTGTTGCCTATGGAGACGCGCAGGCTGCCGCTCTGGCCGTCGGGCGGGCCGCCGTAGAGGCTGTTCTGGAAGATGGAGTAGCGGTGCACGTAGCCCGAGGTATCGATGTACTGTTTCCACCAGCCGAAGCGCTCGGCCCCGAAGTCGGGGTGGTAGCTGAACGACACCGAGGGGTTGATGACGTGGCGCAGGGCTTTCAGCGGGCCGTATTTATACTGGAACATGCCGTAGATGCGTGTGGTGAGCGAGGAGCTGAAGTTGAAGTCGCGGTTGGCGCGGAAGCCGAAGAGGGTGTCCGTGGTCACCGTGCCGGTGGCGTTGTCGTAGCTCTTGTCGATGGTGCTCCAGTGCCAGCGCTCGTTGTAGGTCAGCGAGTTGGTCCAGTTGAAGAACTTCAGCACCTTCAGGCTGCTCGACAGGGGGATGCTGTGCTGTATGCCGTACTGCATGGCGTCGAGGGTCTGGCGCGAGAAGAGTTCGCTGTCGGCGGCGGTGATGTTGTTCTCGGCGTTCATCACATAGCTCAGCGAGATGTTCTCCCACCAGCGGTAGCCGCCCACGGGGTTGGCGCGCCGCAGGGGGTAGATGGTGATGGACGAGAGCGAGATGCTGGGCAGCTTGATGTTCATCACGCCGGTCTGCACGTTGTAACTCTCGCGGGCCGAAAGGGCCAGGTTGAGGTAGGAGCCCAGCTTGGTGGTGTAGCTGATGGACGACGTGGTGGTGGAATTGAAGTAGTCGTTGCGGTTGGAGGTGTTCTTGTTGTAGTTGCGGCTCTGCAGGTTGACGTTGGCCGAGAAGCGGCTGTAGGGGTTGGCCTTGGAGTCCTGGTCGTGGGTCCAGGTGATCTTGAAGTCGGTGTACTCGCTGAAGGAGTTGCTGTCGCCGCGTATGCCCTCGTAGGTGATGCCGTAGCGGGCGTCGAAGGCTCCTTTGTATTTATAGCGCTTGTAGTAGTTGCTCTTGGCCTCCAGGGCCCAGGAGAGGTTGGTGTATATGTCGCCCAGCAGCGCGAGGTCCCAGTTGTCGCCCAGGGCGAAGTAGTAGCCGCCGTCGCGCAGGTAGTATCCGCGGTAGTTCTGCCATCCGTAGGAGGGGATGAGCACGCCCGAGGTGCGCGAGTGGGTGATGGGGAAGAAGGCGAAGGGCAGCGCCACGGGCGTGGGCACGTCCTCGATGCTCAGCCAGGCCGGGCCGGTCACTATCTTGTCGCCGGCTATGAGCTTGCTCTTGGTGAAGTTCAGCGCAAAGTGGGGGTGGGCGTAGTTGCAGGTGGTGTAGCTGCCGCCGCTGAGGTACATCACCGAGTCGTTTATCTTCTTCACCTTCTGGCCGTGCAGGAAACCGTCGCCCTCCTGGGTGATGACGCCCTGGATGATGCCCTTCTTGGTGTCGTAGTTGAAGGTGATGGTGTCGGCGTGGTAGTCGGTGCCGTCTTGCTTGAAAAAGGGGCGTCCCACCACGTTGCCCGCCGTGTCGGCGGTGCCGTGGGCATGGAGGGTGTGGCGGTCGAAGTCCACCTCCACGCGGTCGGCCATAAGCAGCATGCTGTCGTAGTCGATGGTGCCGTCGCTGTACAGGTAGGCGCGACGTGTCGTAAGGTCCATGGCCACAGAGTCTTTGGCCTTGTACTTGATGACCTTTTCCACGGCGTTCCTCGACACCCGCATCAGCGTGTCGATGTCCTGCTGTGCCGACGCCTCGGGCATGCCGGTTGCCGCCAGCAACGCCAGCGCTGCCAGAACCACCTTTTTTGCTATGTTTTTTGCCTCTTTCAAGCCTCTTTTAAAACATTATTTTGAACATTCAAAATATCTTCGTATCTTTGCATTTTCGATTTGCAAAGATAAGATTATTTATCCAAATCAAAAAACAGAAAATTATTGAACTGAAAATGAAACGCTTATTAACCCTTTTTGTCGCTTTGGCCCTCTGTTGGGCACCTGCTTTTTCACAAAAAAAAGACACTTATAAGGTGCGTACAGTGGTCATCGATCCGGGTCACGGCGGAGCCAAACCCGGAGCCCAGGGCGGCCGCACCCAGGAGAAGCACCTCACCCTGGCCATCGCCAAGAAGTTCGGCAAGCTCATTGCCGACAATTACCCCGACGTGAAGGTCATCTATACCCGCACCACCGACGTCGACATCTCCCTCGCCGAGCGTGCCCATATCGCCAATCGCAACAAAGCCGACCTCTTCATCTCCATCCACGCCAACTCGCACCCCACCGCCGCCCCCTCGGGCGTCGAGACCTTCGTGATGGGTCTCTCCGAGAGCCGTGCCAACCTCGAGGTGGCCAAGAAGGAGAACGCCGACATCCTCCTGGAGTCCGACTACAAGAGCAACGACGCCTACAAGGGCTTCGACCCCAACGCTCCCGAGAGCTTCGTCATGCTGGCCATGTTCCAGAACTCTTTCATCGACAAGAGCCTCAACCTGGCCCAGGCCATCCAGAACCAGTACAAGCAGAACCTCAAGACCATCAACCGCGGTGTGAAGCAGGCCGAGCTCTTCGTGCTCTACAAGACCACCTGCCCCTCGGTGCTCACCGAGGTGGGCTTCATCAGCAACCCCTCCGAGGAGGCCTTCATGATCAGCGACGAAGGCCAGGCCAAGATTGCCATCTCGCTCTTCAATGCCTTCATGACCTTCAAAGCCACCGAGGAAGGCACCAACAAGATTGCCAACCCCAAGATCGACCTCCCCGGCTACACCAACCCCAAGGCTGCTCCGGAAAAACCGGAACTTCCGGAATCTCCGGAATCTCCGGAGAAACCGGAATCCCCGGAAAAACCGGCCCCCGCCAAAGCCCCCGCCACCGACACGGCCACCATCGTCCTCAGCACCGACACCGAGCGTCCCGTGCCCACGCGCGAACTGGCTCCCCGCATGCAGATAGCCCCGGAGCCGCAAACTGAAACCAAACCCAAACCCGCCCCCGCCGCCCCCGCTGTAGAGACGCAGCGTGCTGCGTCTCCCGCTGAGACCCCGGCTAATACCCCCGCCCAGTCTCCCGCCAAGACCCCCTCTGTAGAGACGCAGCGTGCTGCGTCTCCCGACGCTACCCC
>Ga0326511_10000313_pt1 | contig 41381 bp, 26 predicted proteins | sample 0_2496_0518_D_FD_203701 | JGI IMG/M metagenome (GOLD analysis project Ga0326511, IMG submission 203701) | Bovine rumen microbial communities from UC Davis, California, United States - 0_2496_0518 | ecosystem: Host-associated > Mammals > Digestive system > Stomach > Rumen | place: USA... | reverse complement strand
CGTCGTTGATGTTGTCGACGAGGGTGAGGGCACCCACGGGGCACACCTGGACGCACTGGCCGCAGTTGACGCACGAGCTGTCGCCGAGCTTCTGCTCGAAGGCGGGAGCCACCACCGAGGGGAAGCCACGGTTGACGCCGCTCAGGGCGCCCACGCTCTGGAACTTGTTGCACATCTCCTCGCAGCGGCGGCAGTAGACGCACTTGTCCATGTCGCGGTAGACGCTGAGGGTGGTGTCTTTCTCATAGTGGCTCTGCTCGCCCTTGAAGGGGATCTCGCGGATGCCCATGCGGACGGCGAGGCTCTGCAGCTCGCAGTCGCCGCTCTTCTCGCACTGGAGGCAGTCGTTCGGGTGGTCGCTGAGGATCAGCTCGAGGACGGTCTTGCGGGCGTTGAGGGCGCGGGGCGAGGCGGTGAGGACCTCCATGCCTTCCACGCAGTCGGTGGCGCAGGCGGGAGCCAGGTTGCGGCGGGGCTTGCCGTTGAAGTCCTTGGTCACCTCGACCATGCAGACGCGGCATCCGCCAGGTTTGTTTTCAAATTTCATTCCGTCGAGCTCGAAGTAGCAGAGCGTCGGGATGTCGATACCGGCCATGCGGGCAGCTTTCAGGATGGTGGTGCCTTCGGGGACCTGGATCGCTTTGTTATCTATCGTTACGTTGATCATTTCTTTAATAATTCGTTAATGTGCTAATTCGTTAATGTGTCAGTCGTAGCCCGACTCACGAATTTACGAATTCACACACTTACACATTCAATATTATTTTATTTAATCGAGATGGCACCAAACTTACAGTTCTGGTAGCAGGCACCGCACTTGACGCACTTGTCCTGACCGATGACCATCGAAGCCAGCTTGTGGCCGGGAGCGATGTAGTCGGTGCGGGTGATGGTCTCGGCGGGGCAGTTCTTGGCGCACTTGCCGCAACCGATGCACTTCTCGGGGTCGATGACATACTGCATGAGTTTCTTGCAGACGCCGGCGCGGCACTTCTTGTCCACGACGTGCTCCACATACTCATCCCAGAAGTTGTCGAGGGTGGAGAGGACGGGGTTCGGCGAGGTCTGGCCGAGGCCGCAGAGGGCGCTGTCCTTGATGACGGCGGCCAGATTGCGCAGGGCGTAGAGGTCGTCCATCGTGCCGTTGCCGTTGGTGATCTTCTCCAGCAGCTCGCAGAGGCGCTTGTTACCGATGCGGCAGGGGCTGCACTTACCGCAGCTCTCCTCGCAGGTGAACTCCAGATAGAACTTGGCGATGGCAGGCATGCAGGAGGTCTCGTCCATGACGACCATACCGCCGGAGCCCATCATCGAGCCGGCAGCCACGAGGCTGTCGTAGTCGATCTCGGTGTCGAGGTGCTTGGCAGTGAGGCAGCCGCCGGAGGGGCCACCGGTCTGCACGGCCTTGAACTCGCGGCCGTCCTTGATGCCGCCGCCGATTTCGTAGATAATCTCACGCAGGGTGATGCCCATGGGAACCTCGATCAGACCCACATTGTTGATCTGGCCGGCCAGAGCGAACACCTTGGTTCCGGGCGACTTCTCGGTACCGATGGTGCGGAACCAGTCGGCGCCCTTGGTGATGATGACGGGGATGTTGGCCAGGGTCTCGACGTTGTTCACGTTCGAGGGCTTGTCCATATAGCCGCGCACAGCGGGGAATGGGGGTTTCAGGGTGGGCTCGCCGCGCTTGCCTTCCATGGAGTGGATAAGGGCGGTCTCTTCGCCGCAGACGAAAGCACCGGCACCGTAACGGAGCTCGATGTCGAAGTTGAAACCAGTGCCGAGGATGTCCTCACCAAGGAGGCCGTACTCGCGGGCCTGGTTGATGGCGATCTTCAGACGGTCGATGGCCAGGGGATACTCGGCACGGATGTAGACGAGACCCTTCGAGGCGCCGATGGCGTAGCCGCCGATGGCCATAGCCTCAACGATGCTGTTGGGGTCACCCTCGAGGATGGAACGGTCCATGAAGGCACCGGGGTCGCCCTCGTCGGCGTTGCAGATGATGTACTTCTGGTCGGCCTGGTTCTTGGCGCAGAGACCCCATTTGACACCGGTGGGGAAGCCGGCGCCGCCACGGCCGCGGAGGCCGCTCTTGGTGATCACGTCGATAACCTGCTGCGGGGTCATCTCGGTGAGGCACTTGGCCAGGGCCTCGTAGCCGCCACGGGAGATGCTCTCCTCGATGTTCTCGGGATCCACAAAGCCGCAGTTGCGCAGGGCGATACGGATCTGCTTGCGGTAGAAGTCCATGTGCTTGGAGTCGCTGACGTGCTCCTTGTTCTCGGGGTTGGTGTAGAGCAGCTCGGGAACCTTACGGCCCTTGATGATGTGCTCGTTGACGATGCGCTCCACATCCTCGGGCTTCACCTGGGTGTAGAACGTGTTGTCGGGCATGATCTTGACGATGGGGCCCTTCTCGCAGAAGCCGAAGCAACCGGTCTTGATGACCTGGACGTCGTTCTGCAGGCCTTTCTCGGCGAGAATCTTATGGAAATTGTCGATGATCTGGAGGCTGTTGCTGGATTTGCATCCGGTACCGCCGCAGATCAGGATATGCATTTTGTATTTTGCCATTTTCTCTTTAGTTTAAGTTTTTAGTTTAAGTTTTCAGTTCTTGCGACGAGCCTGGCCCGACTGCTAAAAACTAAAACCGACAACTAAAACTGGAATTTACTTGTCAATCGTTTCGTAGTTCACGGGGATGATGCCCTCCACGAGTTCGCCCTGCTGGACGTACTTGGTGAGGATCTCGTCGGCGCGGTTGTTGTCGACGTGGCCGAAGACGATGGGGTCCTTGCCGGGAACGCGCACCTCGAGGGTGGGCTCGGCGTGGCAGTAGCCCATGCAGCCGGTCTGCGTGAAGACGGCGGGGATGTGGAGTTCGTCGGCCTTCTGCATCATGTGTTCCATAACTTGCTTGGCACCGGCGGCGATACCGCAGGTGGCCATGGCGACCTTGATCTGCACCAGACTCTCAGGGTGCTCAGCCTTCTCGCGGACGTCGAGGTTGGACTGAAGTTTCTCGCGCATGGCTTTCAGGTCAGCTAAAGATTTTACTTTGGTCATAGATGACGTTGTTTTAAGGATTAATATTATTTTATTTAACTAATTATCAATTTCATACAAGAACACACGGCACTTGTACGACACTGCAAATATACAAAATAAAAACAATATACAAACACTTTTAACAAATTTTTCTCACCATTTTTGGTGACCCTCCCCTCCCCCTGTCTTACCCGGACGTGCGCAAAACGCCATCTTTATGTAATCATGTTTTTTTGTACATACGGACACAATAAAACATCTGTTTCAACGTATTTGATGCAACTATGACGAACACCGGTACATATTTCAGCCGTCTGCGCGAGCTGGTTGCCATGGAGTTGCGCGAGGAGCAGGAGAGCTACCGCCGCAGCCTCGAGGCCAAGGGGGCGTCGCTCACCGGCGCCATCCACGAGCCCGCCTGCCGCTACCCCATACACCTGGGCAACAACGCCTACAACCCTATGGGCCAGCTCACTGTCGAGTTGCGCTACGAGATTGAAGAGGACGAGGTGGAGCTGGAGTTCGAGCCCGGCAAACCCGCCACGCTCTTCTACCTGCAGGAGGCCGGGGGCGGCACCGCCGTGCCGTTGCAGCACCAGTGCTATGTGGAGGCCGTGGGCGACGGCGTGATGAGCGTCAGCCTGCCCTCCAAAGCCGCCCTGCAGAGCCTCCGCGACATCGCCGAGCGCCACCTGCTGGGGGTGCAGCTGGGGGTGGACAACACCTCGTTCCGCGTGATGCAGGAATCGCTTTCCGCCGCCGAGCACAAGGAGGACGAACGCTTTGTGCGCCTGCGCGATGTGCTGCTGGGCAACGCCAAGCCCTCGTTCCGGTCGCTGCCGCGGCTGTCGTTCCCTTGGCTCAACGCCAACCAGAACGACGCCATCCAGCGCGTGGTCGAGGCGCAGGAGGTCAGCATTGTCCACGGCCCTCCCGGAACCGGCAAGACGACGACCCTCGTCGAGGCCATCATCGAGACCCTCGAACGCGAGACCCAGGTGCTCGTCTGCGCCCCAAGCAATGCCGCCGTGGACTGGATCAGCGAGCAGCTGATGCGCCGCGGGGTGAACGTGTTGCGCGTGGGCAACCCACTGAGAATGAGCGACGAAATGCTGGAGTGCAGCTACGAGCGCCGCTACGCTTCGCATCCCGACTACCACGAGTTGTGGAACATCCGCCGCACCCTCGCCCAGGGCGCCAAAGGCGAACAGGCCCACCGTCTGCGCAACCGCCAGACGGAGCTGGAGATAAAAATCAATGCGGACCTCTTCAACGAGGCCCGCGTGGTGAGCAGCACCCTCATCGGCAGCGCCTACCGCATCATGGACCGCCGGAGGTTCAGCACCCTCTTCATCGACGAGGCCGCCCAGGCCCTGGAGCCCGCCTGCTGGGCCGCCATCCTCAGGGCCGACCGCGTGGTGATGAGCGGCGACCACCAGCAGCTGCCGCCTACGGTGAAAAGCCTTGAGGCAGTGCGTGGTGGACTGGCCGACACGCTGATGCAGAAGGTCGTAGGCCTGCATCCACAGTGCGTCACCCTGCTCACGGTGCAGTATCGCATGAACGAGGACATCATGGCCTTCTCCTCCCGCTGGTTCTACCATGGCCTCCTGCAGGCCGCCCCGGAGGCTGCGCACCGCCAGGTGAGCCCCCTGGACACCCCTCTGACCTGGATCGACACCTCCGAGTTCTCCGGAACCGCCGGAGATTCCGGCCCCTCCGAGGCCCGCACCCGCACCGGTTCCCTCACCAATGCCCAGGAGGCACGCCTCGTCATCCACTCCCTGCGCGACTACATCGAGATGCTCTCGCCCCAGAAAATCGAGAGCGAACGTGTCGACTTTGGCATCATCACCCCCTATCGAGGACAGGCACGGCTGATACGCCGCCTGCTGAGGATGCAGCACTATTTCCGCCGTCTGCGGCGCCACATCTCCGTCGGCACCGTCGACGGGTTCCAGGGGCAGGAGCGCGACGTGATAGTCATCTCGCTGGTACGCGACAACGCCGACGGCCAGATAGGGTTCCTGCGCGACCTGCGACGCATGAATGTGGCCATCACCCGTGCCCGCATGAAGCTCATCATCGTGGGCAACGCCGAGACCCTCAGCCGCCACCGCTTCTACCGCGCCCTGGCCGAACACATCCGCCGGCACGGCGAAATGATCACCCTCCCGCCGCCGGAGGAAACACAAAACCCCTGATTTTCAATTTCCAATTTCTAAAATGGCACTAATCAAATCATACAAAGGACATTCGCCCCGTTGGGGCAAGGACTGCTACTTCAGCGAGAACGCCACGCTGGTGGGCGATGTGACACTGGGCGACCAGTGTTCGGTGTGGTTCAACGCCGTGGTGCGCGGCGACGTGGCACCCATCACCATCGGCGACCGCACCAATGTGCAGGACGGCTCCTGCATCCACGTAACCCATGACACCGGCCCCACGCATATAGGCAGCGACGTCACCATCGGCCACAACGTCACCGTCCACGCCTGCACCATCCGCGACGGCGCCCTCATCGGCATGGGAGCCACGCTGCTGGACGACTGCGAGGTGGGCGAAGGCGCCATCGTCGCCGCCGGCGCCCTGGTGCTGCAAGGCACCAAGATTCCGCCCCAACAGATCTGGGGTGGCGTCCCCGCACGATACATCAAGCCCACCCGCCCCGGACAGACCGACAATGCCGCCCACTACGTCGAGTACGCCAAAGAATACATGAAAGACTGCTAAAGTTACACCTCTATCTCGCCGCTGATGCGGTCGTCGCCCCAGACGGAGTACATGTTGGAGCGGCCTTCGTCGAGGGTCATCTTGCCGGCCTGCTCGAGGTGGAGGCGGTAGAAGACGCAGCGGTGCAGGTCGGCCTGGCCGCAGACCACGTCGGTGGCAAAGGCCTCGCAGGTGGGGGCACCGCAGACGCCGCAGTCGATCTGCGGCAGGTGCACCTTCATTTTCTCTATCTTCTCCATCTTCTCCAGGGCACGGGCGATGTTCTCGTCCAGCACCATCATCGAACGGGGCTGCACTTCGTCGACAAGGGCGTTGTCGATGAGGTAGTCCTTGTACTTGTCCATCTCACGGTCGCGCGGCATCTCGCCGTTGCGTTCGCGCTCGGCAGCCTTGCGCGCACGGGCGTACATGCGCTCGCCGCATAGGAAGCGGTTGTCCACCCTCAGCAGGGCGCCGGCGCAGCTCTGGTCGCAGGCCCTCAGTTCGAGGAACTCCACGCCCTCCACCTCGTCGTTCTCCAGCTTGTCGAGGAAGTCCATGACGTTCTCTATGCCGTCGATGGAATAGGAGCGCTTGGCGGTGCAGATGCGGCGCTCGCCGTTGGTGAGGGTCGAGAGGACGGCGTCGGCACTCAGGCGCTGGCGCGAGAGGGGCTTGTACTGGTGGTTCTTGCCTTGGTCCTTGATGTGTTTGTAGACGCGATTATACAATAGATTCATATTAATAACACCGTCGATGAGGCTCTTTTCCTCGCCCACTGGGGCTTTGACGGCGGAGACCTTGGCAGCGCAGGGGGTGATGTAGAAGAGGCCTATCTCCTCGCGCGGGATGCCACGGCTCTGCAGTTCCTGCAGGGCATACATGGCGCTGAGGTCCAGCGGCACCTTGATAGGCATGACATTTTCGGTGAGCGACGGATACTTGATTTGTATCAGACGCACGATGGCGGGGCAGAAGGAGGAGATGAGGGGGCGGACGTCGGGGTGCTCGCGGGCGTACTTCTCCTTGGCGTCCTTGTAGATCATGGCCGCGCTCTCGACCTCCATGACATGGGCGAAGCCCAGCTCCTGCAGCGAGGCGTAGACGCGCGAGACGCTGATGTCGTCGGGGAACTGCCCCATGAACACCGCCGGCAGCAACGCCACGGAGTGGCTGTAGCGGTGGATGGCCTCGAAATCGTCGTCCTTGATACTGATGGCCTGGGCCGGGCACTCCTCGTAGCAACGGCCGCAGTCGATGCAGCGGTGCTCCTGGATGGAGGCTTTGCCCCCAAAGATGCGTATTGCCTCCGTGGGGCATATCTTCATGCAGCGCGAGCATCCGATGCAGCGCGATTCCTCGACTTGTAGGGCGTGATAGAATTCCATAATCTACTATAAATACTTAACTACTGTCTACTTAGCTACTGGAAGTTGACTTCCATTTCGACTGTGGTGCCCACGCCCACCTCGGAGGTGACGTTGAGCTTGTCGACATTCTTCTGCATGTTGGGCAGGCCCATGCCGGCGCCGAAGCCCATGTCGCGCACCTCGGGGCGCGCGGTGCTGTGGCCTTCCTCCATGGCCCAGGCAATGTCGGGTATGCCGGGACCCTTGTCGGCCACCACCATCTTGATCTTGTCGGCGTCGATGTCCACCAGCACCTTGCCGCCGTAGGCATGGGCTATGGCGTTGACCTCGGCCTCGTAGAGGGCCACCACCACACGCTTCACCACCTGGGGGTTGACATTCAGCTGCTTCAGGGTCTTCTTGACCGAGCTCGAAGCCTTGCCGGCGTTGACAAAATCGCCTTCTATTACGGTATATTCTTGATGCATAACAATAAAAACTAAAACAACGGTTTCATTCCGGCCTCGTAAAGGATGCCGCAGGTCTTGAACATCGAATAGGGGGTGCAGATGAGCACCATGTCGTTCTCGTCGGCCAGCTCCACCATGTCCTCCGAGGGCCGCTTGCCGCGGACGAAGATGACCACCTCGAGGTTGGCCATGTCGCAGGTGCGGATGGTCTGCACATTGCACAGACCGGTGACAAGCACTGGCGTATCCTTCAGCGTCAGCACGTCGCTCATCAAATCGGAAGCGAAACAATACTCCTCTTCCCTATCCAGTTTGTCGGCGCCAAGGCCCACCGTGGCCCCGAGTTTGTCTACAATTTCCTGTAAAGTCATAATATTATATGTGTTACTGATTTTAGTGTAGTTTGTGGGTGCAAATTTACGAATATTTTTTCATTCCACCAAATTTATTTTCTCACCGCCCCCTTTTCGCACCCCTCCAAACACCCCTCCGGGAGGTACATAATTCGGCCCTTCTTATATCGTTCCTATATACTTCTCATATACTTCTTATATCACCTATATAAGAAGTATATGAGAAGTATATGAGAACGATATGAAAACGATATAAGAACAATATAAGAAATGACCTATTATGTACCTTTTGGGGAGGTATCGGTCAGGAGTTATGAGTTATGAGTTAAGAGTTATGAGATAAAAGTTGTAGAGATGCAGCATGCTGGGTCTACCGGTTGGCGGGGCGACACAATAAAAATGGAAAATTGGCGTTATGGAGGGCAATGAGAGACATCGAACACCTGAAGAAAGGCGACCGCGTGGCCCTGGCGGCGCCGGCGCGGGCCGTGAGCCCCGAGGAAATGGCTCCAGCCATCGCCATGCTCGAGGGCTGGGGGCTGCAAGTAGTTGTGCCCGAAGGCCTTTACGAACGCGAGGGCCAGCTGGCGGGCAGCGACAACCACCGCGCGGCGCTGATGCAGCGGCTGCTGGACGACGACGAGGTCCGCGCCATATTCTGCTGCCGCGGCGGCTACGGCACGGTACGCATCGTGGACCGGCTGGACTTCACACGCTTCGCCGAGCGTCCCAAATGGGTGGTGGGCTACAGCGACATCACCGTGCTGCACAGCCACATACACCGCCTTCTCGGCCTGCCCACGCTCCACGCCACCATGCCCATCAACATGCACGGCGAGGAGACCCCCGCCACGCGCACGATGCACGACTTCCTCTTCGGCACGCGTCGCGAGGCCGTGGACTGCGAATGGGAACCCGCGGCGCTGAACCGCGAGGGCACGGCGCAGGGCGCGGTAACGGGCGGCAACCTGTCGATCCTCTACAGCCTGCTGGGCTCGCGCTCGCAGGTGGACACCCGGGGCAAGATCCTCCTCGTCGAGGACCTGGACGAGTACCTCTACCACGTGGACCGCATGATGCTGGCTCTCAAGCGCGCCGGCATGCTGGAGGGGCTGGCCGCACTGGTGGTCGGCGGACTGAGCGACATGCACGACAACACCATCCCCTTCGGCCGCACGGCGGAGCAAATCGTGCGCGAGGCGGTGGAAGAATACCACTACCCGGTGGTTTTCGGCTCGCCCTTCGGACACCTGGGAGACAACAACTTAGCACTTCCGTTGGGGATAAAATGCACCCTCGAGGCCTCCAATTCAAAAAAATGTCGTATCTTTGCACCCTGAATGCTACTGATACATGTACCAAAACTCACCAACCGGCTGGGCTACACCCTGAAAGTGGTTTTCAACCACCTGCTCAAAGCCGAATACAGCATCACCACCGACGAGGAATACTTCCTCAAATGGGATGACGCCAAGCTGAGTTATGGTCCCAAACGACTGGGCGACAGTGTCTTCATCAAAAATCATCCGCTGCTTTTCCAGACCACCATCGAGGAGCAGGAGCCGCACGCCGAATGCCGCGACGGGCAGTGGATGCTCTACCCCGTTTACGGGCGCGACATGGACTTCGACTTCGACCCCCTGGCGGCCACATTCTTCATGGTGACGCGCTACGAGGAGTACCTGCCCCACCGCGAGGACGAGCACGGCCGCTTCAACGCCAGCGAGAGCCTGGCCTGGAAGGCGGGCTTTCTGGACCAGCCCGTGGTGGACCAGTGGGCGCGCCTCATCCGCAGCAAAATCGTCGAGCGCTTCCCCGGCTACGACATGCCGAAGCAGCTCTACACCTTTGTGCAGACGGTGGACATCGACGCCGCGTGGCGCTACCTCCACAAGGGCACCTTCCGCACCCTGGTGGGCATGGCGCGCGACCTCTTCTCCCGCCGCCAGCCCGACGAGGTGGCACGGCGCATCAAGGTGTTGATGCACAAGGAAGAAGACCCGTTCGACACCTTCGACTACATCATCGACCGCCACCAGCGGGTGCCGGGATCGTACCTGCTGTTCTTCGTGCTGCTGGCCGACTACGGGCAGTACGACAAGCCCGCCTCGTTCCTCAACCGCCACACGCGCGAGCTGGTGCAGCACCTGGGCGACTACGCCAAGATGGGCCTCCATCCGGGCTACCACTCGCTGGAGCAGCCCATGCGCCTCGACACCGAGAAGAAGCGCCTGGAGAGCATCATCCACCGCACGGTGGTGCGCGGACGCTACCACTTCCTGCGCCTGCGCCTGCCGCGGTCCTACCGCATCATGCAGCACGCCGGCATACGCCACGACTACACCATGGGCTACGCCGACGCCGTGGGCTTCCGCGCCGGCATCAGCGTGCCCTACCCCTTCTACGACGTGGAGCGCGACCACGAGAACGACCTGCTGATACACCCTTTCTGCGTGATGGACACCACGCTGAAGAAATACCTCAACCTCAGCCCCGCGGAAGGGCTGGAGGAGTACAAGAGGCTCATCGACCTCGTGCGCAAGGTCGACGGCACTTTCTGCTGCATTGTGCACAACCAGAACCTCAACGAGCTGGACGGATGGGCCGGATGGAAAGACACCTATGAGAAGATGGTGGAATATGCTGGAAACAAACAAGTAACGACATGATAAACTACAAGGAGAAACTGGCTCCGGTGAAGGCATTTGTTTTCGACTTCGACGGAGTGATGACCAACGGCGACGTGTGGACCTACGGTGACGGGGAAGCAGTGCGCTGCGGCAACATCAAGGACGGCTTCGCAGTTCAGTATGCCGTGAAAAAAGGCTATCTGGTGGCCGTGATTTCGGGCGCCACATCGAAGAGCATCGACAACCGCATGCACTCGCTGGGCGTGGAACAGGTCTACACCGGTTGCGGCGACAAGATAAAGACCTACGAGAAATTCCTGTCCGACAACGGGTTGACCGACGAGCAAGTGCTCTACATGGGCGACGACCTGCCCGACTATCCGCTGCTCCGGCGCGCGGGTGTGGCCACCTGCCCCGCCGACGCGGCGGTGGAGGTCAAGGCCGTGGCCGACTACATATCCCTCATGCCCGGAGGCAAGGGATGTGTGCGCGACGTGATAGAGCAGGTGATGCGCCTGCACGGTACATGGTTCCACGAAGACGCTGTGGTATGGTAACGCGCAGGATAACAGCCATGCTGGCACTGGCCATGGCCTTGCAGCTGACAGCCGCAGGGCAGAACTACGACGTGAACGACACGGTGACCGAACACCCCATGAAAGGCACCTACTACCACAACAAATTCGAAGGGCGGAAAACCGCCTACGGCGAGATTTTCGACCAGAACCTCTTCACCGCCGCCCACTGGAAACTCAAGATGGGCACCTACGTGCTGGTTACGAACCAGAGCACTGGCCTTCAAGTCATTGTAAAGATTAACGACCGCTGTCCCAAACGCGGGGTGATCGACATGACCCACCGCGCCGCCAACGCCATAGGCATCCGCGGATGCCAGCCGGTGAGGGTGCGCGTGCTGCCACCGGGATACGAAGAGCGCTGCGAGGCGCAGGACGCCCTGTTCGACTCCGTGGCGTCGCGTTTCGCGTCGGGCAAATACAGCCTCAACGGAGGCAAGGCCCAGCCCAAACCCAGCACCACCAAGGCCTCCAAAAAGGGCAAAGGGGAGAAGCTGGTGCTGCCGAAACTGGACAACCGGCCGTCGGCCGAGGCGGCCGGGCAGCGCTACAACATCGTCCTGTGTACGGTGCAAAGCCACGGCAAGGCCTTCGAGATGATACAAAAACTGCCGGACCCCTACCGCGACAAAGCCATCGTCGACTCGGCCGACAGCGAATCGTTCACACTCATCCTCGATGTGAAACTGGGAAAAAAGAAAGCGCAGGAGCTCAGCAGAGCGCTGAAACACACCTTTGGAGAGTGCCAAATAACCCCTTCGGAATGAAAAAAATGAAAAAAAATTTAGATTTTTTTGCATTATTTAAATAATTATTACTATCTTTGCACAATCAATTTCCACTACAAAAACACTGGTTGAAATTGACCGAACATTGATTTAAAACGATAAAAAACAGGCCGTTGTGGCAAAACTAGATAGACAGAGAAGAGAACATTGGGCATCCAAAATAGCGTCATTTTTGGTGATAATGGTGCTGTTTTCCCCCGTTTGCAAGGCGCAGAACGAGGGTCAGTACACCCATTTCATGTTCAATCGTCTCAGTTATAACCCCGCCTATGCCGGCAGTTCCGGAGCAATATCTTTCACCCTGTTGTACAACAACCAATGGTTAGGCCTCGACCTGCAGGCTCCCGTGCCCGGCGTCGACGCCGGCACCACGCCCGTGAACTACCTCTTCTCGTTCGATATGCCCATCCGGTGGCTGCATGGCGGCATCGGCATGATTCTCAACTCGCAATCTATCGGTTACCATAACAATACAACCATCGACATCGACTACGCCTTCCGTATGTATTGGGGTCCCGGCAACCTTGCCGCTGCCGTCGAGGCCAACCTCTACAGTTTCGGTTTCAACACCTCGAACCTCTACGGATGCAGCGACCTGACAGGTGACCCCGGCAGTCCGTCGAGCAGCGCCGGCGACCCTGCCGTGAGCAGGCAGGATGTGTCGGACTTCCTGATTGATGTGTCGACCGGTCTGTACTACCAGGTTCCCGGAGTGTGGTACGCCAGCCTTTCGGTGAAGAACCTGCTGGGTTCGCACAGCGACAAACTGAACTATCAGAACGCCCGCACCGTCTACGCGATGGGCGGATACGAGTACCAATTCCCCTACAACCCCTCGTTCAAACTCAAACCGTCGGTACTGGTGAAAGGCGCCAGCATGACGGTGTGGCAGGCTGAGGCGGCACTGATTGCCGAATACGACAACGCCTTCTGGGGCGGCCTGGGCTATCGTCTGCGCGATGCCTTCACCTTCATGGCAGGCATCAACTGGAAATGGCTCCGCATCGGTGTGGCCTACGACCTCACGACCTCGAAACTGGGCTACATGAAGCCGGGCCGAAGCCTGGGTACCTTCGAAATCTTCCTCAATGGAAGCTTCCGTATCGACATTCCGAAACGCAGACCGACAGTCTCGGGCAATACTCGTTTGACTAGATAATATATATTAAGAATTCATAAATAAATGAAACTTTTTTGAGAAAAATACGTTTAAGAATAAAATAAAACATTGACAATATGAAGAAGCTGCTTTTCATCCTCGCCGCATCGACAGCCCTATTGTGGAGCTGCAAATCCGCCAACAACGGAGAAGTTGTGGGTGTCAACGACCGCCCCTATTTTGAGGATATCGACCTCAAAGGCATGGTGTTTGTCAACCAGGGCAACTACACCATGGGCGCCGGAGTGCAGAACGTCACCTACGGACGCACCCCTCAACCCCGCAAGATGCAGATTGGATCGTTTTTCATGGACGAGACCGAGATTACGAATAACGAGTATCGCCAGTTTGTGGCAGCAGTGCGCGACTCCGTAGCCCGCCGCATCCTCGGCGAGGCTGGCGCAGAAGGCTTTCTCATTGAAGAAGACGAATATGGCGAGCCCCTCGACCCCGCAAGACTCAACTATAAGACGAAGATCGACTACGCCGATCCCGAGATTCGCCAGTACCTGATAGACGGCGGTTTCTATATCACCGACATCTATCACCGCAAAGCCATCGACGTGTCGAAGATGAACTATGAATACTACTTCATCGACTACACCCAGGTTGCCGAGAAAGAGAACAACATCGAAACCAAGAGCGAGTACCGCGGCACCTCCCTTGCCGTGCGTCCCAAAGGTTTGAACAACCGCAACTCGCAGATTCAGCGCGAATACATCAACATCTATCCCGATACGCTCTGCTGGGTGCACGACTATGCCTACAGCATGAACGAGGACTATTCCCGCAGCTACTTCTCCTCGCCCGCCTACGACAACTACCCTGTGGTTGGTGTGAGCTGGCGCCAGGCCCGTGCTTTCTGTGTGTGGCGTTCCAACATGCTGAACAACTACCTTGAAAGCATCAACTATTCCAAGCTGAACGACTTCCGCCTGCCCACCGAGAGCGAATGGGAGTTCGCTGCCCGCGGCGGCATCCAGGCCCAGAGCTATCCTTGGGGCGGACCGTACGTGCGCAATCCAAACGGTTGCTTCCTGGCCAACTACGAGCCTCTTAAGGGTGCCTACGACGACGATGGTGGCGTGAAGACCCTGATGGTCGGCCACTATGCCCCCAACGACTACGGCCTGTACGACATGTCCGGCAACGTCAGCGAGTGGTGCTATGACACCTATGCAGAAGCCACCTACGTCGTGGCCAATGCCATCACCCCCTACTACAACTACAACGCCAAGGACAACGACGCTCTGTCCATGAAGCGCAAAGTGGTCCGTGGCGGCAGCTGGAAAGACCAAAAGTACTTCATCCAGGTCCAGACCCGCGACTTCGAGTTCATGGACACCGCCAAGTGCTACATCGGCTTCCGCTGCGTGCAGCCCTACCTGGGCCGTGTGAAGGGAGACAACCTGCGCACCGCCTCCAACGTGGCACAGTAAAGAAACAAGCACAATAACATAAAAAAAACACATTTACAAATAAGCAACACAAAAAACATTTGAATTATGAGCTTCATTAACAATCTCGTTCGCAGTAAAGGCTACAAGACCTTCATGGCTTATCTTTATGGCTGGGGAGCAGCCGTCGTTATCGTTGGTGCACTGTTCAAAATCATGCACTGGCCTGGAGCCAACATGATGCTTATCGCAGGTATGAGTGTTGAAGGTGTCATCTTCTTCCTTTCGGCTTTCGAACCGCCTCACAAAGAGTGGGACTGGAGCCTTGTCTACCCCGAACTTGCCGGTATGATCGACGAAGCCGCCATCAACGGTGAAGTGGAACTCGACGAAAACGGCAATCCCATCGAGAAAGCCGCCGACCTGCCCGTCAGCAAAGACCCGCTTACTGCCAAACTGGACAAGATGCTTGAAGACGCCAATATCAGTCCCGAACTGATTGACCGCCTTGGACAAGGCATGCAGAATCTGGCCGAGAGCGCCAATTCGATGAACAATATGGCCAATGTCACTGCCGCTACCGACAAGTTTGTCAGCAACATGGACGGCGTGGCCAGCCAGGCCGGCCGCCTGCTCGAAAGCATGCAGGGCGCCCCCGAGGCCATCTCCACCCTCTCCACCATCTATCAGGAGACCGCCCAGTCGCTCAACGGCGAGGTGTCCTATGTCGAGGAGATGAAGAAGATGTCCGCCAGCCTCAGCAGCATCAATGCCATGTACGAGATGCAAATCAACAATGCTTCCACTCAGATGAACCTCAACAAGGAGTTCGAGGAGAAGATGGGCACCATGCTGGCCAACTTCACCAACTCCGCCGACGGTATCATGAAGTACAAAGAGCAGGTTGATGCCCTCACCCGCAAGGTTGCCGAACTGAACAACGTATACGGCAACATGCTGGCCGCCATGCAGACCAGACTCTAAGCTACACCCCGATTAGTATATATAAACTTAATGAAAACTAAAAAGGAATAGACTATGGGTGCAACAAACTGTCCGGAAACACCGCGACAAAAAATGATTACAATGATGTACCTCGTGTACACCGCCATGTTGGCACTGAACGTCTCGGCCGAAGTCGTGAACGGCTTCAAGAGCGTTGCCACTGCCACACATAAGTCCAACCAGCTCATTGCAGAGAAACTCGACGACACATACTCTAATTTCGACCTGGCACTCAAAAACAGTAAAGAAAAGGTGCAGGAGAAATACGACCGTGCACAGGAAATCAAAGCCCTCTCCAAAGACCTCACATCCTTCATCGACAGTGTCGAATTTGCCTTTATCGGTGGCGAAGTGGCCTCCAAAGCCGAAATCAAAACCTATACCGGCGAAGGAAAAGAGAATGAGCACAAGCGTACCATCATCCTCCAGGATCCCGCAACAAAACAGGCCATTCCTGACAGTGTACGCGCTGCCCTCGACGAAGGCGGTTTCAGCTGGTTCACCGACAAGCAATTGGAAGACAACCACAAACCGGCCAACTTCTTCCTGGGCGAATCTGGAGTAGTGCACGAAGACCGTGCCGCTTTCCAACTCAAGCAGAAGATTCTCAACTACAAGAAACGTATCAACACCGTGCTCGGCGAGGACTCCGCCCTCGTCCATCTGGGACTTGACATGTCCGACGGCTACGACAAAGACGGCAAATCACAATCCTGGGAGATGCTTAATTTCAACGAGGTCATCACAGGTGCTGCCTTGGTCACCCTGACGCGTCTCAGAGCCGAAGTGATGAATGCCGAGTTCGATGCCGTCAACATGCTCTACAAACAGGTTAGCAAGGGCGACATGACCTTCAGCGACGTGGCCATGATTTCGCGCCCCCGCTCCACCTATATTCTCCAGGGTGGCACCTACGAGACCAAAATCAATGTGGCAGCCTACGATTCCAAACAGCAGTTCCGCGCCACCATCAATGGACAGAACCTCGTCAGCGGCGATAGCGGTACTGTGGTTTACAAGACCACCTGCAACAACCTTGGACCGCAGCGCATCACTGGTACAGCCTATGTCACCTCCCCTGACGGCGGTACGAAGGAATATCCCATCAACGACGTTTACTTCGTGGCCAAACCCGCTGGTGTTGTCCAGCTCGACGGTCTGCAAGTGGTGTATGCCGGTCTTGAAAACCCCATCACGGTTTCCGCTGCCGGTATTGATACCCGCAACCTGAAACCCGTTCTCGACGGTCAAGGAACCATCGCTCCTAGCACCGGCGAAGGCAAATACATCCTCAAACCTGCCTCTGGTCAGAAAAACCTCACCATCAACATCGACGCTACCATCGACAAGAAAGTCACTCGCGTGGGTTCCTACCGCTATATCGTGAAAGACATTCCTGCCCCTGTGCTCTCCATCAATGGTATTCCCAGTGGTGACAAAATTGCAAGAAAAGACCTTACTGCCAATACCGTTGTCGTGGCTCTTAAGGATCCTGGCTTCCTGCTTAAGATTGATCCGAAGATGATACGTATCGTCAAGATGCTTGTCTCCGTAGGCACCAAGGAGGAAACAGTTCAAGGGCCACGCTTCAATGCATCTATCGAGTCCTTCATCCGCAAGGCCAACAAAGGCGAGAAACTAGTCATCATTGCCACCGTCATGATGCCCGATGGCAAGACCAAGCAGTCGCAATACACTGTAACATTAAAATAAACTGAAATATGAAAAAAGTCCTGTTCTATGTGCTTGCAGTATTAGCCTATTGCACCACAGCCAATGCACAGAGCATCATCGATGCAGACGACCAGAGCAACCCCAATGACTTTTACACGAAAGTCAGCACAACGGGTAAAAAGCCTATGCCGTACCCTCCCGTACGAGAGAGCGATGTCATCTGGGAGAAGGTTGTCTGGAGAGAAATCGACTTCAACGAAAGGTTCAATCAGTTCTTTTACTTCCCCACCAATGACTCCGTCAACTCACAGGGACGAACCAATCTAGTCAGTCTCATCCTCCGTGCCGTTAAAAACGGAGAAATATCCAACGTCTATGATGACGATGACATGAAAGCCCCCAAAGACCCAGCCAAAGCAATTTCTGACCTCGCTGGCGAGCCTATCGAAAGAGAGCGCCCGAAAGTTGACGCAGATGGTCAGACCATATTTGATGAGGATGGTGAACCAGAAATGGAGAAATGGCTGCAAGAACGTACTTTCGATATTACCACCGCCACCAAAATACGTATCAAAGAAAGATGGTATATCGACAAACAGGACTCCCGTCAAAAGGTTCGTATCCTTGGTCTTGCTTTCGAATACGACAAAGAATTGGCTAGCGGCAATACCGCCCGCAACTGGTCATTCTGGATTCCCATGAACGATATGGCCGTGCGCAACGTCCTTGTCAATGCTGATGCTTTTGACGAGAACAATGACGTAGTCGAGAATTCCTACGACGATGTTTTCATCGCGCGCTATTTCGACAGCTACATTATCCGCACGTCGAATATTCACAACCGCTCCATCTCCGACTACCTGGTTGGCGAAGATGCCATCCTCGAGGCTCAAAAACTTGAGGAAGAGATTTACGACATCGAATCCGACATGTGGGAATACTAGTGGTTAAGTGTTAAAACGCATGAATCAAGAGTTAAGAGTCAAGGCTCTTAACTCTTTTTTTCGATGAAAGAGAAACTGCTCATATTAACCGTGCTACTGCATCTGGCCTCCTTCGCAACAGCCCAGACCATTGATTCGCTCCCTGATAGTTTTTATAGCAATCAGCCGCAGGGCGATGCAAAGCCCATCCCCTACCCTTACGTCAGGCAGTCGGACATTGTATGGAGCACAGATTTGTGGAAAACCATCGAAGGGGCAGAGAAATTCAACCAATTCTTCTACTTCCCCAACGATGAATTCCATACCTACGGAAAGAAAAGCCTGGCATTTATACTGTGGGATGCCATGGCCGCGGGGGAGATACCCATCTACGAAGACGACGAGCTGCTGATTCCAATCGACAACGAAGCCTTTGTCGAACGTTATACACGCCCTGACACCATCCAGCTGGAGATTGGCTACGACGAGGACGACAACGAGCTCTACGAAACAATCATCCGGCCAAAGTACTTCGACGGATCGGAAATCTACAGCTACGCCCTGCGAGAGACATGGTTCATCGGGAAGCAGGATGCCCGCCAGGACTCACGACGCATAGCTCTGGCTCCTCTCAAGGAGACCTTCCGCGAGCTGCTGCAGGGAGAGGCCATTCCGCTGGGCATACAGCCCCTTTTCTGGGTGTCCATGCAACATCCTGCAGTACGCGCACTCCTGGTGCGCTACACGGCCTATATCGACGAATCTAACCTCGCACGGCAACCCTCCTGGGACTGGGTTTTCATCAACCAACACTACAGCGCCTACGTCACACGCGAGAGCAACGTCTCTTTACGCAAAATCAGCGATTACGTCACCGGCGAGGATGCCATACTGGAGGCTGCGAGAATTGAAGACAAAATCTTCGATCTGGAGAGCGACATGTGGGAGTACTAGGCACCCCATCTGCGCCATCTTTCAATACACTCTTTCATATCTGCCGGTAGCGGGCTTTCGAAGTGCATTTTCTCCTTGGTTCCCGGATGGACGAAACCGAGAACGAGTGCATGCAGCGCCTGCCGTGGCAGTACCGCAAAACAATTCTCCACAAACTGGCGATATCGGGTGAAGGTCGTTCCTTTGACGATAGCATCCCCACCGTATGCGGCATCATTAAACAGCGGGTGGCCTATATGCTTCATGTGGGCACGTATCTGATGGGTACGGCCTGTTTCGAGGACACATTCAACAAGGGTGACATAACCGAACCGTTCCAGCACACGCCAATGCGTAACGGCGTGTTTCCCTTTCTGCTCCTCCTCCGGCACACCCTCCTCGTGGGGATAGACACACATCACCTTGCGATCCTTCGGCGAACGGCCCAGATTGCCCACAATGGTGCCACTATCCTCGTCAAAATCACCCCATACCAGGGCATTGTATTTCCTTTCAATCGTATGGTCGAAGAACTGCTTGGCAAGGAACACCTGAGCCTCTTCGTTCTTGGCCACAAGCAGCAATCCCGATGTGTCTTTGTCTATACGGTGCACCAGGTAAGGCTTGGCCTCCTGTCCGTCCCTGGTCTTCTTGCCTTGGAAGTGGTACAACAGGCCGTTGACCAGCGTCCCTGTCCAGTTACCCACGCCGGGGTGCACCACCAAACCGGGCTGTTTCTCAATCACAACCACATCCTCGTCTTCATAGACAATATTGAGGTCCACAGGCTCCGGCAACATTTCGAACTCGTGCGGAGGCTCCGGCAGCAAGACACTGATTTCATCCAATGGCTTCACACGGTAATTGGCCTTTACTGCCTTGCCGTTGACAACAATGCATTCGGCCTTCGTTGCCGCCTGTATCTTGGTGCGCGACACGCCCTGCAGGTGCATCTGCAGGTACCTGTCGATGCGTAGCATCGCCTGTCCACGGTCCACCACCACATGGTGATGTTCGTAAAGTTCCTGCTGCTGGTCGTCTATTTCAAGTTCTTCTGCCATCAATGTTTGATTATTAGTTTCTTGATCCCGACGGCCTTCTCGCCGTCCTCACAGCGCACCACGTAGACTCCGTTGGCCAGTCCGCGTGTTTCTATCCGGTTGCCCCTTGCGCTGGCAACCAGTTTTCCCGTCATATCATAAATCCTTATTTCCCCATCCGTCGACAAACCCTCCATCCACACTTCCTCGTCCGCCGGATTGGGATACATCCGCCATTCCGCCTCACGGCCCGGCTGTTCAATCCCGACCGTGGCGCCGGCACCGAAGCAAGGTCGAAGCATCAGCGCACCCCGCAGAATGCTCCGTTGCCATTCGGTACCCGTCAGGTAGCAAATCCTATCGCTGGCATCGCAATTGCGGTCAAATCCCAGGTTGATAAAATAATTGTTTGCCTGCTCGAACCCAACGAAGATGCTGTCGCTGACAGTCACCGCGCTTTCCAGCACATAGCGTTTGTAAACGTCTATGCCGTCAAACGCAGGCCTGCGACCCGTGTGGTCACGATAGAGCACCTCTCGCGGCATACCGTTTTCACAACGCCAGACGGTGATGTAGAACGGAATATCCTCGTTCTCGCCGCCCAGCGAGCGGTTGAAACACATATCCACCGCCGTAAGCGTATCCTCCACGTTCAGGTCGAAACGGTAGGCCAGATACACACGGCTCGCCGTCGACGTCAAGCCGTAGCCGTTCTCCGCCGTGCCGTCGTCGTAGGCATAGTAGTCGGCAAACACCTGGCTGAACCTTACCGTGTCGTTGCCTCTGTGCATGTCGCCGCCCACGCCCTCTCTCACCGTATGCACAACCGTGTATTCCCTCTGTTCCGTCCCTTCCGGGAACGCATATCCCACCGACGGCGTGGCATGAGCCGCGGCCGTCTGGTAAGCGCCGTCAGGCAGGAACGGCGGCGCATTCTCAAAACCGCCGTCATACCGGTACAGCGTGTCGCCCTGCTCGTCGAGCACGGCATATTTGTATTGTGTGGCCAATGCCGAGCCGAAGAGGTTCGTGATGGTCATTTCCATCGTTCCCGCCGTGTCGCTCTGGCGATATTGCCTAGCGGGCATGGCTTGGTAGTGGGCCAGCATCGAGGGTGCCGGGGCCACGAAAGCCACATCCCTGAATTCGGGCGCCCCCACGCTTGTGCGCCCCTGGTCCATCAGCACGTAGTCCAAATGCCAGTAGTCGCAGTTGCCGGCCAGGCCCGGCTTGCTGGTGACCGCCACCGAGCATAGGTTCCTGAACCGGAAAGCAAAACTGTCGGTGAAGAAGGCACTGTCGGTGACTGCCACAGCCACATACTGCCAGTCCCGGCCCGTAGCGCTCACCAGCGAGTCCACCTCCGTGCCGCCGCGGGCCCATACGGTCACCCAGGTGCTGTCAGCAGCACGGTAGAACTCCAGCATCAGCGAATCGCTCGCTTCCGGCGCATCGCCTATGCGCAGCCACAGGTCGCCCTTGCCGCCGCCCGGCAGGTAGTAGAAACTCAGCACCACCGAGTCGGCCGGGGCCAGTGCCCCCAGCTCGATGGTCTGCGAGCAGAGCGTGTCGGCCGTGAACAAGCCCGCCGCGGCGCCTTCATACAGCCTTCCGTCGGCTCCCACGGCATCCAGCGTGGCCACCCCCACCGTCGGGGGCATCAGACCGGCACCGTTGCCGACGGTCACTCCGCGCGACACCCACAGGTCCGCCGCAGGGAAAACGCCCCTTGCAGAGAAATCGTCGAAGAATGGCAGCTGCACAGGCTCCCCGGCCGTCTTGGCCGCAGGCCGTGCCTGGGGACCACACTGCAACGGCACCAGCACCTCCTGGGCGGCGGAAAAATCCAAAAATGAAAAATGAAAAATGAAAAATATCAGGCACAGCACCGACCTCGAAGCCCAGGAAAACCGGGACTCCAACCTCCTGCTTCCAACCTTCATCCTCTTCCCTACCATGACCACGAATCAGAATTGTCCTCAATATCCTCCGGACTCGGACGGCCGTCATCCACCTCGTTGGGGTCTATAATCTTGCTCGAGTCCACCTTGAACTCCGATATCATCCTCGCCACGTCGGTATTGTCGGCGTCAATATACCACAGCTCCACGCTCGTGCCGTAGGGGTACTTGTTCACCCCCGTGTAGTCGGGTTCCTGTCTGTATACCACCGCCGTGCGCTTGTCTTTCACGTCGCGGAAGTGTTCCTTTCCCACATTGAGCGACACCGACAGAATGTCGCGACGGGCCCTGTCGGCGGTCTTGCCGATGACAAAGGGCACACTGTTGCTCCCCGTGCCGTCGCCGCTGCCCACCACAAGGTCCACCACCGACCCGCGGGCTATCTGCTGCCCCGCATAGAGGCTCTTGCCCTTGCAGCTCTGGTCCACCACACTGTTCTTATACGGGTCTTCGACAAATGTCAGCTTGCCCACCGAAAGGCCTATGCCGTAGAGCTCCGACACCGCCTGTCTCACCGAGAGACCTGCCAGCTCGGGCAGTATGGCGTCGTCGGCGCTGTACGACGTAATGCTCAGGTACACCTTGCGTCCACTCTTCACCATGGTGCCTCCCTTGGGGTCCTGCGTCAGGATGGTACCGCCCGCCTCACCCTCACGGAAGATGGAGTCCTGCACCACAAATTCCAGCCCTATCCCGTCGTTGGCCATAGCCTCCTCGATGCTCATACCCACCATGTCGGGTATCTCGCTCTCGGCGCCCTGGCGGGCATAGATGCGTATGAAAACAAACACCAGCACCAGTATCACCGCCGACACGCCGACCATGATCAGCAGGTGCAGTGCCCACGGGTATTTCTTGAAAAACTGTCCTTTTTCCATAATGCTTCAATAACGGCAGAAAACGTTTTTTATTGTACCAAACGGCCAATGAGTGTCGCGGCCGTGCAACTCTCCACCTTCACCCTCCTGTAGGTGCCCGGCACGGCGTCGCCGCGGTCGAACACCAGCACCTTGTTCTGGCTGTTGCGGCCAAAGAGCTGTTCCTTCGAGCGGTGGCTCTCTCCCTCCACCAGCACCTCATACTCGCGGCCCACCTCCCGGCGGTTGTTCTCCAGCGCAATCTCGCCCTGCAGGGCGATGATTTCGTTCAGCCTGCGGGTCTTCTCCTCCTCTGCAATGTCGTCGGCCAGGTGCTTCCACGCGTAGGTGCCCTCGCGCAGCGAATACTTGAACATGTAGGCGTAGTCGTAGCGCACCTTGCGGAAGAGCTCCAGCGTGTCCTCGTGGTCCTCCAGCGTCTCGCCGGAGAAGCCGGCGATGACATCGGTGGTGATGGAGCAGTCGGGCAGGTAGCGGCGTATGGCCGCCACGCGGTCCAGATACCACTCCACGGTGTATTTCCTGTTCATCAGCTTCAGCATCCTGTTGCTTCCGCTCTGCACTGGAAGGTGGATGCAACGGCAGATGTTCGAATGCCGTGCCATCACCTCCAGCAGCCTGTCGCTGAGGTCCTTGGGGTGCGACGTGGCGAAACGCACCCGCAGCTGCGGGTCTATCGACGCCACCATGTCCATCAATTCGGGGAAACCCACGTTCTCCCACGCGTAGCTGTTCACGTTCTGTCCCAGCAGCGTCACCTCGCGGTAGCCCTGTCCGAAGAGCGTGCGGGCCTCGCGCACGATGGTCTCGGGGTCGCGGCTGCGCTCGCGGCCGCGGGTGTAGGGCACCACGCAGTAGGCGCAATAGTTCTGGCAACCGCGCATAATGCTGATATAGGCCGAGATGCCGTTGCCCGCCAGGCGCACAGGCTCGATGTCGGCGTAGGTCTCGGTGGTGTTCAGCTCCACCTCGGCGGCCTTCTGGCCGCGGCGCACCTGCTGCAGCATCTCCGGCAACCTACGGTAGGCGTCGGGGCCGCACACAAAGCTCACATTGTCCTCCTCGGCCATCAGGCGACTCTGCAGACGCTCGGCCATGCAGCCCAGCACGCCCACGCGCAAGCCCGGACGGCGGCTCTGCAGGGCCCGCAGCTCGCGCACACGGTGGCGCACACGCTGCTCGGCGTTGTCGCGGATGGCGCAGGTGTTGATCAGGATGAAGTCGGCCTCGCCAGCCTCGGCGGCCATGCCATAGCCCGCCTGCTGCAGGATGGAGGCTATCACCTCGCTGTCTGCGAAGTTCATCTGGCATCCGTAAGTCTCTATATATATGTTTTCCATCTATTAAAAGTCACCATTTTGAAGATGCAAAAATACACAAAAAAATCCATTTGAAACCATAATCGGGAAAAAAGTTGTATCTTTGCAGCGCCTTCCGCCGGGCGTCCGCCGCCCAAAGAGGCACTGCAACAACCAATTGAACGAAAAAAACAACATTCTAATAGACATCAAACATGAACTGGAAAGACGAATATAAACGAAAAGTATCCACCGCCGAGGAAGCCATCAAGGACATCCACGACGGCGACTGCGTCGTTCTGGGCCATGCCGCCGCCGTGCCCAAAATAGTCCCCCACGTCATGGCCGAACACTGCGAGGACTACAACGACGTCCTCATCTTCCACATGACCACCCTCGGCGACAACGAACTGCTGCACCCCCGCTGCTACGGCCACTTCCGCCACGTCAGCAACTTCCTCAGCGGCAACTCCCGCGAGGCCGTCAACCACCTCAACGGCGACTTCTTCCCCGCCTACTTCCACGATGTGCCCGAAATGATCGGCGACGAAATCCCCTGCGAGGTGGCCGTCTTCCAGGCCACACCCCCCAACGACGAAGGCTACTGCTCCCTCGGCGTCAGCTGCGACTACGCCCTCGCCGCCATCCGCCGCGCACGCTCCGTCATCATCGAAACCAACGAACTCATGCCCTTCGTCGGCGGCGACAACATGATCCACGTCTCCCAAATCGACCACATCATCCCCTGCGCCTACCCCCTGCCCGAGCTCCACAGCGACGCCCCCAGCGAGGTGGAACAGGCCATCGGACGCCACTGCGCCTCCCTCGTGGCCGACGGCACCACCCTCCAGCTCGGCATCGGTGCCATCCCCAACGCCGTCCTCGCCGAACTGGGCGACAAAAACGACCTCGGCATCCACTCCGAGATGTTCTCCGACGGCGTGGCCGACCTCATGAAAAAAGGCATCATCAACGGCCGCAAAAAATCCATGCACAAAGGCAAAGTCGTCGCCACCTTCATCATGGGCAGCCGCGAACTCTACGACTTCGTCGACGGCAACGAGGACATCGAGCTCTACCCCGTCGACTACACCAACGACCCCATCATCATCGCCCAGCAGTACCGCATGGTTTCCATCAACTCCTGCCTCGAGGTCGACCTCATGGGCCAGGTGGCCAGCGAAACCATCGGCATGCGCCAATACAGCGGCATCGGCGGCCAGATCGACTTCGTCCGCGGCGCCTCCATGGCCCGCGAAGGCAAGAGCATCATCGCCATGCCCTCCACCGCCGCCGGCGGCACCATCTCGCGCATCAAACCCTTCCTCACCCCCGGCTCCGCCGTCAGCACCACCCGCAACGACGTCAACTACCTCGTCACCGAATACGGCATCGCACGCCTCAAAGGCCGCACCCTGCAGCACCGCGCCGAGGACCTCATACGCATCGCCCACCCCGACTTCCGACCCATGCTCATCGAAGAATACGAACGCCGCTTCGCAACCAAGTTCGTCGAATAACAACGAAGCACCTCTACATGCAAAAGTAGGAGCGCGGCAAGAGCCGCGCTTTTTTTTGCCCCCCCGTCGCAGCACATTCCCGTGGAGACGCGGCATGCCGCATCTCTACAGAGGGGGATTTTTGACAGCACCCAAACACCTAATAAACACGTATTTGAACATATCAACTCTTTCCTATCTCTTTCCACACTCTTTCCTGTCTCTTTAAGAAAATTTTCTATGGTAGGCAATAATAAGGCGAAAGTTGCGTTATGATAGCAAGAAAAGAGGACAGAAGTAGTACTTAAACACTGAAAGGACAGAAGATTATGGCAAGACAGACAGCAGGAATCCTGGGCGGGTTCAACGGGACGGTGGGGCCGGTGATAGGCTACCAGTGGCGCGGGCGATGGTGCATGCGTGCACGTCCGCGGCGGGTGAGCAATCCGCGCACGGAGGCGCAGCAGGCCCACCGCATGCTCTTCCGCGAGATGGTGCAGACGGCGGGGCGCCTGACGGCGGTCCTGCGCCACGGCATGCGCCAGGCATCGCTGGAACAGGGACTTACCGAGGGCAACCTCTTTGTGAAACTCAACAAGCAGTGCTTCACGCCGCAGGGCGTCGACTACGCGCAGCTGCAGCTGAGCACGGGACCCGTGGCGCCGGTGGCCTTCGGCGAGGCCGCGGTGGACGCCGCGGGCGTGCTGAGCGTGGAATTCGACAAGAACCCGCTGAGGCTCAGGGCCTCGAGCGAGGACAAGGTGTACGTGGCCGCCTACTGCCCGGAGCTGGGGCAGCTGGTGATGGCGGCACCGGCACTGCGGCGCAGCAAGCGCGTGGCGATGGCGTTGCCCGACGAGTGGGCCGGCAGGGAGTTCCACCTGTGGGGCTTCGTGCAGGACTACCAGCTGCGGGCGTCGGAATGCCAATACATACCCCTCGCCGAGACAGGCGGGGAGCTGGCTACAACCCTCGCCGCAAGCGGCGGGGAGCAGAACAAAGCAAACACAAAACATGATGGATATGAGACATTTGATTATACTGGCCATGGCATTGGCGGTCGGCACGGCGGCATGGTGCCAACGGGTGACGGATTCGGCCTGGAGGGCCGACGTGAAGACGGTGACCTTGACACGCTGGGGCGTGGAGCTGGAGGCGCCGGTGGTGACGCTGGGCGGCCGTGAGCTGCTGCAACTGCGTTTCGACGTGCTGGCCGACGAGGCCGAGCCGCTGCGCTACAGCATAAGCCACTGCGACCGCCACTGGCAGCGCGACGACCTGGAGCCCCACGAGTTCATGCAGGGCTTCGAGAGCGGCAGCATCGAGGAGGTGGAGTTCTCGTTCGCCACGCGGCGCCCCTATGTGCACTACCGCCTGACGCTGCCCGCCAACGGGGCTGAGTTCACGGCCTCGGGCAACTATGTGGTCGCCGTCACCTCCGAGGAGACGGGCGACACGCTGCTCACGCGGCGCTTCTGGGTGACGGAGGAGATGGTGAAGGTGCGCGGCGAGGTGACCAAGCCCTACGACGGCGGCGCCATCATGCAGCGCCAGGAGCTGGACGTGAGGGTGGAAGGCGGCAGCCGCACGACGGGCCCCTTCGTAATGAGGCTCGACCCCCGGCCGGAATACACCTCGGTGCTGGCGCAGCAGAACGGGCGCCTGGACAACCAGCGATGGCTGGAGTTCAGCGGATACGACGGCCAGATGCTGGCCTACCGATTCAGGCCGCAGAACATCTTCGACGGCGGCAACACCTACCGCTTCTTCGACTGCAGCAACCTGTATACACCCATGTACAACGTGCTGAGGGTGGAGGAATACGGCGGCGAGCTCTTCGCCATGCTGCGGCCCGAGGAGGACCGCTCGAAGAAGCACTATCTGAGCGAGAAGACCCTCTTCGGCGGCATGAAAGTCAACGTGTGGGACCGTCAGAACAAGACGCTGGAGGCCGACTATGTGTGGGTGAACATCTCGCTGCCCATGGCGCAGCCCATGCTGGACCGCAGCGTGTACGTGGTGGGACAGCTGACGGACTGGAAGCTGGACTCGGCCAGCCGCATGGAATACCGGTCCGAATACAAGGCCTACACCAAACGGCTGCTGCTGAAACAGGGCTACTACAGCTACCTGCTGCTGACCACAGGGCGCCAGCAGGTGGAGTCGGCCACCGAAAGGCTGGAAGGCGACCACGTGGAGACGCCCAACATGTACACCGTCTATGTCTACTATCGCGAGCCGAGCGACCGTCACGACCGCCTGGTGGCGGTGAAGCGGGTGATGGCCGCCGTGGACTACGGGTTCTGATCGGCGTCGCGCAAGCCCACGACGGCGAGGATGCGGCCGTCGGGGGAAAGCTTTACCTTTACGAAAGCCTTCTCGATACGCGAGAGGTGGAGATCTTTGAGGAAGTCGCTCACAAGGCGGCTTCCTTTCATTCCCTTGGGCCGGAAACGGTCGCCGGGGCGCCAGGGGCGCACGTCGGGAGCCGACGCGGCGGCGGGCTGCATGGTGGGCGCCAGGAGCAGCAGGCCCCGGTGGAGCTCGGCGGTGTGGGTCGACGAGAAGAAGAGGCGTCCGGTGGCGGTGCTGCCGGTGCGCAGAATGTCGGCCACGGTGGCGCCGTTGAAGCCGTAGGGGCGCAAGAGTTCGAAGAGGACGTTGGCGGGGGCGGCCAGGGAGTCAACCTCGCGGAGGTCGACAGAGAGGATGGCGAATGGCAGGTCGGGCACCCTCGAGTGGTAGGGCTGCAGCAGGCGCGACCGCAGCTGGTCGAGGTGCTCGCGGTAGAGCAGCCCGGCGTCGTGGAGACGCTCGATGTTGGCGGCCATGGTGGCGTCAACCGAGGGATAGAGTTCGCGCAGCAGCGGCATGAGCTGGAGGCGGATGCGGTTGCGGCGGGCGTCGAGTTCGAGGTTGGTGCTGTCGTCGACATACTCCAGATGCTGCTCCGCGACATAGCGGTCGATGTCGGCCCGCGAGAAACAGAGCAGGGGGCGTACAAGGGTGGTGCCGAGGAAGGGCGCGGAGGGGCGAATGCCCTGCAGGCCGGCGATGCCGGTGCCACGGAAGAGGTTGAGGAAGAAGGTTTCGACGGAGTCGTCGCGGTGGTGGGCTGTGGCCACGCAGGGGAACCCGTGCCGACGGCAGAGGTCGCTGAACCAGGAGTAGCGCAGATGGCGGGCGGCCTCCTCGATGCTCATGCCACGGGAGTCGGCGACGGCCCGGGTGTCGAAGTCGACGGTGTGGAAAACGGCGCCTGCCGACTCGGCAAGGCGACGGACAAACTGCTGGTCGCGGTCGCAGTCGCCGGGGCGGAGATGGAAATTGCAGTGGGCCACGGCGAAGGGGATGCCGGCGCGCCGGCAGAGGTCGAGCATGGCCACGGAGTCGCGGCCGCCGCTAACAGCAAGCAACACCTCCTCCCCCACGGGGAAGAGGTGTTGCTGTTGAATGAATTCCTGAAATCGTTGCAGCATCAGCGGAGAATCATCTTGCGCATGAGGCGCTTGCCGTCGACAACGATGCCATAGAAGTAGACGCCGGAGGAGTAGGCGCTCATGTCGATAGAGACCGACTGCGGGCCGGCGGGGAAGTGACGGTCGAAGCTGTTGACCACATGGCCCATGCCGTCGATGATGAAGAAGTGGACGTCAGCATCGTTGGGCAGGGTGAAGGGGATGGTGGTGCGATCTTCGAAGGGGTTGGGGTAGTTCTGGTCGAGGACAAGCTCGCCACGGTCGACGAAGGGCACATCCTCCAGGTAGCCGTAGACCTCGATGAGGGTTGTCTGGTTGTTGCTGGGGTTGAGGTCGTTGATGTAGGACAACTCGGCCGAGCCGACATAGGTACGGTTGGGGCTCTTGGGGATGGTGCGATTGAAGACGAGGGCCTTGTCGGCGAAGGGCTGGATGGTGTAGTCGTGTTCGGGGTCGGTCGCCGAGAAGTTGGCGCTGAAGGAGGTTTCGTTGATGTTGACATCGATGTGCATGGCGCCGATGAGCAGGGGCACATTGCCGTTGTTGCGGACGTGGGCAACGACCTTGCAGTTGGGCTGGGCGTTTTCGACCACCATGAGGGAAACCATCTCGATGTCAAGGTAGCGCTCCAGGAGGACCTTCGTGGTGTCGTTGCCAGAGTCGTTGTCGCCCACAGCATGGACGAAGGCGGTGACGTTGGAGTAGAGCGCCGTGCGCTGGGGCAGGACGACGTCGAAGGTGTGGTAGCCGTTTTCGAGGGCGGGCAGCGGGAACTCGCGGCCGTAGACCTCGCGCCAGATACGCGTGGTGTCGTCGTCGATGTAGAAGCCCACCTCGAAGCCGTTGGCACCGCGGGCACCGCGGTTCTCGATGACGAGGGTGACACGGACCTCGGTATGGGCAGAGGTGTCGACGATGACGCCGGCGGCAGCGATGTCGAGGATGGAGTTGACACAGTTGACGCGCTTGGTGATGGTGTCGTTGTAGACGTAGTCGTTCTGCGGGCTCTTGACGATGCCAGTGATGTTAAGGATACCCAGGGGAGCGCGGAAACGCTGGTTGAAGGTGTAGTTGAAGTATTCCATGGAGGCAAGCGGATGGCCGAGGACGGACTCGATGTCCACCTCTTCGTCGACACGCTCCTGGCCATTGACGATGTAGGAGAGTGAGGCAGTGCTGATGGGGCTGCGTCCGAAGTTGCGCATGCGGATGGTCACCTGGAGGGAGTCGCCAGCGACAGCCTGGTCGAGAGGATAGATGAAGGAGTGGGCGCTGATGTCGTTGTCGAGCGGCGCAAGGTTGAAGGTCTTGGAAACGGTGTCGTTGTCGTAGAAGATGTCTTGTTCAACCTCGGTGAAGGCCGTGATCTCGAAGGTCTCGGGGAAGTCGCTGGACACAACGAAGCCCGTGGTGAGAAGGACGGTGTCGTTTCCGTTGGGAGGAATGTTGCAGGGGACAGTGCACTGCTTGGGCAGGTAGGTGCCGTAGTGGATATATCCGATGGGAACAGTGCGGAGGGTGTCGGTGCCATAGTTGTGGATGACGACCTTGGGATAGATGGTCTGGCCATAGGCAGGAGCGGTGGGTTCGACGATGTCGATGATGCCACCGTCGACAGGACGGCGTGCACGGCCAATCTGGAAGTTGTCGATGGCGCAGCCCTCGCCGAAGGCAGAGTTTTCACTGGTGCCGGCGGGAGTGGTGTAGACGAAACGGAACTGGACCCGATCGGAGAAGTCGCCACGGAGACCGTTATGGTTGTTGGTGGGAGCATAGTAGTAGTTGTAGGTGGAGCCTGAAGAGGTGCCGTCGAAACATTCGTCATCCTGGTTGTTGTACCAGTGGAAGAGGGAGTCGCGCGAGGCATTGACCCACTGGCCTTCGAAGTTGCGGAATTCGAGGCGGAGGAAGCTTCCATTGATGAGGTGACGACGGATGCGGACGGAGATGGTGTCGGGGCCGATCTGGTGGATGTCGATGATGGGGCTGTAGAGGTAGCTCACGTTGCCGCGCTTGCCGGTGACAATGGAATTGGCATGGAGGTCGGTGACCCAAGCCTTGTCGCCCGAATAGGGAGCATTGATGCGCTGCTTCTCGGGGGTGCCAAGCTCCCAGTAGTTGTGGGTATATTTGTTGTAGCCACGAGGAGCATACCACTTGTTGTCGATGTCGAAACTGTCGAAGACCGGCGGAGTGACGATATAAAAGCGGTTGTACTGGAACTCGAGGGTGTCGTTGGCACGGTTCTCGTCGTTGGGTTCGGTGGACCAGATGCGGAGGTCGGTGACACCATAGGGGAAGACATGTTCGGGGATGGTGACGACACCGGAAGCGCCGGGAGCCAGGGTGCCTTGATAGGTGACCGTGGCCACGGAGAGGGAGTCGTCGTCCTCATGGGTGAAGGAGTAGGCGAAAACAGGCGAGGGAACAGGCGAGCCACCCTTGTTGCTGACACGGAAGATTACCTCGTGCGGGGTGTTATCCTCAACGATGTAGCTGCGGGGGGCGACAATCTGCGTGACAGCAAGGTCGGACTGCGGGGTTTCGGGGTCGACAAAGAGGAGGAAGTCAATCGTGTGTCCATCCTTGTCGGCAGCCACACCACCTGTCGGGTGGTCGCTGTCGCTGTAACCATCGTAGGAAGCAACAGTGACACGCATGCGCATGTAGCCAGGGGTGGCGGTGGCAGGGATGGTGACGAAATCGGCGTACCGCGTGCGGTCGTAGAAGACAGCGTTGCTGACGACTTCCTCGCCTGCACCGGGATCGAAGATGCCGTTGCGGTTGAAGTCGATGTAGACCCAAGCCCTCACACGGCTTGCCTGGGCGCTACCGTCGAGCGAGGTGACCTGGATGATGATGGAGTCGGAGAGGCCGCGAGTGACGTGGAGGACCGGGTATTCGGGGTCGGGGGAGTTGTAGGATGCGAGGTTGGTGTAGCCACGACCCTGCTGCGGGATGTCGAAGTCGATTTCATTAAAGGATACGCGCGTAATGTCGAAGGAGGGGCTGGACGGAGAGGTGGCAGCGTAGAGTCCTTCGGCGAGGGAGCGGAAGGTGTAGGCGGTGCGGATAGTGTCGTTGCGACGTACAGCATCGGTGGCAAGGTCGGTCCAGATGGTGAGGTTGTAGTTCTGGGCGGCAGTGGGAGTGGGGATGTCGAGGAGTGTGTTGAAGGTGTAGACATAGGACTGACCAGCCGGGATGGTGGCCGGGCAGGTCTCGGTGACATTCTGGATGATGTTGTTGCCACGCTTGAGCTGGTAGGCTACCGGGACATTGGTCTGCGAGGAGGTGCCGTAGTTGGCGATGCGGACGCGGACCGTGTCATTCTCCATATAGACGCGGCTGCCAAGGGGTGCGAGCACTTCCTCGAAAGCCATGTCGTTGGGCACCAGCGGGGCCACCTGGACATGGACCTCGGAGAAGTAGCTGGGACAGTTCTTGGTGGAGAGGCAGTTGAGATAGTAGACCGAGTCATGGAAGTACTGCGGGGTATTGCTCCACTTGGTAGAGGCATTGTACTGGGTAGGATGGTAGAAGGGAGCGGCGGTGCTGTCGCGGTACCAACGGACGGGTCGGGTGTTGACCTGCGTGGCACGGACCTCGCCCCAGGTGCCATAGGGGAAGACGGTGTCATAGCCGACCGGAGGCTCGGGCGAATAGTAGGCGTCGATGATGGGCGACTGGCTATTGGAGGTCTTGCTGGTGGAGTCGTTGGTCTGGGTGATGTCGAGGTTGTAGTTGACCCAACCCATGAGGCGGAACTTGATGTCCTGCGACTCGCCGGTGGGATAGAAGTTGGCGGGGGCGGAGAAGTCGATGGTCTGGCTCTGACCTATAAGCAGCGGAGTGGTGAGGGTTGTGTTTTGCTCGACAGTGTCGGGCATGGTGGGGATGCTGGTGATGCTGGCAGGAGAGGTAATCTCGGGGTGGTAACCAATCTTAAATGTGGTTCCGGCAGGCATGTCTTTGAAACCCTCATTCTTGACGGTGATTTTCACCGTGGTGTTCTGCATGGAGCAACCGGTGTGGTCGGTGGACATGCGGGTGGCGGCAAGATTGAAGGCCGGAGCCATGAAGAAGTTGGAGACGCGGTCGTTGTCGGCGAGCGAACTGTCGGAAGGCAGAATCACAACCACATGAACGATGCTGGTATCCGTGATGCCAAGGATGGTGCTCATGACGACGGAGTCGATTTTCGACTCGCCAGGAGCGAAGGAGCCAATGCTACGGTTGGGAGTACGTGTGGCGGTTTCGAAACCTTCGATGTAGGCGTACCACTGGACATTGCTCTCGGGAGCCAGACCGTTGTTGTAGAACTGGGCTTTGACGAGCACCGGGTCGCCTTCGATATGCGGCGGCATATTGTTGGGCGAGCTGAAGCTGAGGTTGGCAGGCCAGACAGGTTCGATGATGCGGACGACAGCCATGTCGTGGGTGACAACATCCATCTCGTGGGCGCCGATGGTAGGACCGGGAACCTGCTTACGGGTGAGGCCGTCGATGTCGTCGGGCACATCGGTATTGTATTGGCCGATGCCGGCGAGGTTGGTCATCACCAAATGGAGGTCGTTGTCGGAGAGGAAGTACGGCTCATCGAAGACAGAGTTGGCATCGTCGTTACTGGCAGCCTGGAGGGCCACAAGGTCGCCGATGGTAGTGGTCTGTTTCCACGCGAAGGGACGGGTACTGACGGTGTAGTAGTCGTTGTAGTTGGAGAGGGTGACGGTGTTGAGCTCGGAGACATAGTAGGCATAACCCTTGCTGAAGTTGGAGAAGATGTTGTTCATCACATGGATGTTCGACACCGTGGCACCAGTGAAGAAGGAATAAGAGGCATCGGAGAACTGGGCCGAAGCATAGGGGCCGCAGTAAACGCGTACGGTGTTGAAGTAGACATTGATGTTGCTGGAGGAGCTGTCGATCCAAATGCCGGAGGGTTTGGCAGGCGTGAGGCCTGCGGTACCGGTACCGGAGCAGCTGACCATGTTGTTGGCAATGAGGCCGGGGTTGCTGGAAACGCAGTTGATGTTCTCAAACTGGATACCGCGCTTGCCGCCGCTCTTGTCGTCAATAAGGACAACATAGTTCTTCTGGACCGAAATGGTACCTGCAGCCTGGGCCAGGTAGATACCCGTCAGGCCACGGCCGGCGATGGTAACGCCAGAGCGGATGTTGTTGGAGTTGACAACGAAGTTGGTGATACCACGGACATTGATGCCCTGCGACAAGAAGTTCTTGAAGGTGTTGTTGGTGAGGGTGAAGTTGGAGTAGTTGCCCAACGCGCCGGCGGTGCGGAAGGAGTAGTAGCCGCTGTCGATGGTGTTGTTGACGAAATTGAGGTTGGACACCTCGTCGAGGAGTACCACGGCCGAGGCGTTGACATTGTTGACGGTGCCCTTCACACGGACGGTGAGGCTGTCGATGGTGAGGTCGCCGCCCTTCTGGATTACCAAAGCGTTGGCGTAGTTGCCAGTGGCCGGACGAGCTTCGATGCGGAAGCGCGAGAGGGTGACGTTGGTGGTACTGTCGAGCAGGAGGACATAGTTGTCGTTCTGGCTGGTGGCAGCGGTGAGCAAGACATCGTCGCCGGTGCCGTAGAAGCTGATGGTGTTGGTCGACGACGAACCGGGAATGTTGTTGAGCACCACCTGTTCGGTGTAAGTGCCGGGCTGGACATTGAAACGAACCGGACCTTCGATACCCACAACGTTGAGGGTGTCAATGGCTTCGCCGAAGGAACGGTAGTCGCCACCGGTGAGGGCGATGGTGTAGTCGCCACTGCAGAAGCTCACCATGAAGGAGCGCTCGATGGTGTCGTTGGACGTGATGTCGTCACCGCTGGCGGCGACAATGACACGCAGGTGGTGACGGCCAGGATTCATGTGGCGATTGAGAAGCATGACGTTCTCCGTGGCACCCGCAGCGATGGTGGTGCTGACGGTGAGGCTGTCGACGGCCAGCGTGTCGAAGTAGTAGTACAGCTTCGTGCCGGTAGCATCAGAGGCGCCTTGGTTGCGAACGTTGACATAGATAGGTATATTGTTGCAGGAGTTGTAGTCGATGGTGTCCACACCGTTGGGCCACAGCACAGCCATGTCGACAGCGGGGATGTTGACCATCTGCACGGTGTAGGGAGTGATGGGGCTGGAGCAGCCAAAGGAGGTGGCGTTGAAACGGATGTTGGGTCGGTTGTTGCCACGAGTACCGGCACCGACATATTCAGCCGTGGAGGGCGACAGGGCGCTGTTGCTGTTCTTGACAAGGGTGGTGTTGGTCTTGGCAGTGTAGGCCGATTTGGCTCCCGAAGTTGCCGTGGCAATGTAGTGGACAATCTGCACCACAATGCTAGACTGGCCATCCCAGTAATAGGCATTGTCAAGCTGGTGCGTGACCCATGTGTTGGCGTCGGACTGGCTGATGACAAGCGGAGCGCGATTGTAGACCGGTGTGGTGGGCAGCCATGCCGTTGTGGAAGCAAAGACTGTGTCGGCCGTGGAGCCCATGGAGATGGTGTACTCGTTAAAGGAGAAGAAGTTCGTATTGTTGCCCACAATGGAGCGGAAGTCGAAGGCTATGGAATCAATATAACCAGGCTGCAAACCGGCGGCGGCAAGCTCGCTGGCGGAGTAGATGTACTGCTGCTTGGCATACTTGGTGCCGGGCTGATAGGGAGCCGGCACAGCCGTGTTGCCGTTGGTGGTGGTGGCAGCAGGATTGCCTATGGTACCTTCGTTGGGCACGGTAACCATGTAGCTTACACCACGGGTGCCAGGCACATAGAGTATCTCAGAAATGCTGCTGTAGCCAGTGTCGACGGCATTGCCCTCATAGTCGTACCACACCGGGATGACTCCGTTGACAACGGGGAGGCTGATGGTGTCGGAAGTGGCATAGGAGACCGTGCGGGCGGGAATGGCGGCGGGAGCGGCGGGAGTGTAGAGCGCGAGCACGGAGGCATAGTTCGTGTCGTTGTAGTGCACGGCATCGCCGGCAACGGCGTTGGCCCACATCTTGACGGTGATGGTGGTGTCGTGGTCGAAGGCGAAGTTGAGCGGAGTGGCAAAGGTGTAGGTCATCACACCGTTGGCGGCCAGCTGCTGGCCGACGGCCTCGCTCACAGTGTCAATACCATTGGTATAGTTGAGCACCAGGCCCGTGACGGGCTGGATACCATAGTTGCGCACAACCACGGAGACATTCTCCATTCCCATGCCGCAGTCGCTGGCGGGAAGTATCGGCGTGCCAAGGTCGATATCGGCCGTCGGAGGAGCCGTCAGTTTCACTTTGTAACTGGCAAAGTAACCATCGCAACCATTCTCCGTATAGCGAATCCATGACGGTTTGATGGTGTTGATGAACATCGGCAAAGCGTTGGTGGCAATCTGCCAGTCGGCGGCATTGCCGTTGAAGGCATTGCGGATGATACCGGCGGCGGTATTGTACGAGGTAAGGTTCACACCCGTGCCGTTCCACACGTAGGACGGCACTCCGATGTTGGCCCACGTGACCGCCTGCGTGGAGGCATCGCCGATGGCATTCAGGGCCACAGCGTCCTCGATGACACCGCCGCGGCGGTAGACGATAGCCACCTTGGAGTTGTAACTGATGGTGGTCGACGACAGCGGAGCTCCAGTGTGGATGGTCAAGGCAGGATTGGCGGAGTTGCCCGTGGCGCACTGCACCACCAGCGACTGGCCGGGCTCGATGTACACGCTATCGGTGAAGACATAAACCTTATTGTTGAGACTCGAGGTGGGCGAGATGGTCTGGATGGTGTCGCCGAAGAGGTTGGCGCGGGCATCGCCGACATTGGTCAGCTGGATGACCGTCTTGCGCCCGCTGCTTATCCAGTAGGGCATCGAGGGCGTCAGACCGACGGCGCTGTTGCTGTGGTTGAACTCAACCTGCGTGATGCGCACAATGGGCTTGGCGCGGCGCTGACGGAAGTAGAAGGTGGTGTCCATTCGAATGGTGTCGGTGGTCAGCGTGGGTCCCACATAGAAGGGAGCCGCATCGGTGGTGTCGCGATACCAATAGATTTCCGACTTGCTACGCGGGGCGCTGTTGTTGTTGTACACCTGCCATGTATCCACACCCGCCGTCGGCGTGATGGTGGCCGGCGTGGCATAGGCAATCAGCACACTGTCGTTGCCGGGTTTGGCCGGACGGTACTTGCTCACCACCTGGAACTCGTTGGTGTCGTTGGTCTGGTTGGGGTCGTTGGCAAAGGCGGTCCACACTTTGATGGTATAGGTGCGGTCGCTCGTAGCATAGGAAGGCAGCGAGAGGGTGGCGGTGGTGCTGATGGTCACCGTGTCCTCGGCGGGAATGGGGTCGGTGATGGTTACGGACACCGGGGCCCCGTTGTCCTTTTTATAGAAAAGCGTCAGGCCGCTGCCGTTATAGACGTTGACGCCGCTGTTGCGGATGCGCACCCGCAGCGGCACATTGGCAGGCATGTAGCAGGTCGCCTCGACGGGACTCACCAGGGCTTCGGGCTCGAAGTCGTAGCCCAGCGAGACAAACTCGAATGCACCAGGGCAGGTGGCCGTGGTGCTACGCACACTGTCGAACATGTCGGTCGTCACACTGGCAATGGGAATACCCACACCCTTCACCAGACGGTTGTACGTGCGCAGGTCGACCAGCGAACCGTTGAGGAAGTTGGGGTTGGCAACGATGGAGTTGGTGTCCGAAGGCTCGGCCATCACCCAGGCCGCGAGGTCGACGCAGCCGGCACCGGCTCGGCGGTTGAGGATGGAACCCAGCGAGTAGTACACGTTGTGGCCAACGGTATTGGTGGTGTTGGTGCCGGGAGCGTAGTTGAGGGCGTAGTTGTTGTTGTCGAGCGTGACAACGACGTTGTTCACAAAACGGCTGTTCTGAAGCGTGCCGCCGCCGAAGGCCACCGCGGGGCTGTTGTTGCGCGAGCTGGCGGTCATCTTCACCGAGTTGTAGACAACGTCGGTATAGTTGGCGGTAATGACGTTGAGGGGCGTACGCATCAGGTTGGCCGAACCGTCGTCGTTGCAGACAATCATGTTGTTGGCCACCAGCAGAGGCGTGGCCGCGGTGCCGCTGACGCTGTTCAGCGCTATGCCGCCGCCGCCGTGCGAGGTGTAGATCTTGTTGCAGGTAACGGCGGTCGTGCCGTTGCACTCGTTGAGCAGCAGCACACCCATCGAGTTGCTCAACACATCGTACATCTCGTTGCGATAGATGGTGACGTTGCTCTGGTTGTTGGCATTGATGGCGTAGTCGTACTGGTTGCGGAACAGGCTGTTCTGCACCGTATTGTTGAGCGAGCGGATGTCGGGGGCCTGGCCCTTGATTTCGACACCCGTCTTGCCACCCTCGAAGGTGCAGCCGTCAATCAGCACGTTGTCGGCATAGCCCGTGTTGATCAACGTGTTGATACGCATGCTCGCCGAGGGGTTGGCAAGGCTGTCGATGAACGAGCAGCCCTCGAAGCGGCAGTTGACACTGGAAATGCCCATGGTGACCATGTCGTTCAGCGGCATGCCGCGGCGGACGAAGTTGATGTTGCGGAACCTGACGTTGGCGGCCGACTCGAGGTTGACCAGCGAGGTGGCAATCGGTTGGTAGGCACCGTTCTCGTCCACATATCTGTTGTTGGCGTCGGAAGAGAAGACCGTCACGCGGCCGCTGCCAGCCGGCTCGAACACCACGTAGGCGTTGGCCGTGGCACCCGTGAAGGCAGGCACCGTGAAGGGGTTGTAGTTGCCAGGGGCCAGCTTCACCACCAGGCTGTCGCCGATGCCGCAGCGGCTCAGGGCGTAGAGGAACTCCTCGATGGTGTTGAAGTCGGGCGTGGCGCCGCCGATGTTGCGCACACCGCTCATCGCGCCGTCGCAGACGATGAACTGCGAGAAGGCCGTGTCGTTATAAGGCTCGTGGTCGCGCTCCACATGGCCGGCACCCACGGTCAGCGTGTCCTCCACCCAGACCCTCAGGGTGTGGTAGCCGGCGGGAATATTGATGTTGTTCGCGATGGTGACATGGGTTGTGGCACCGGCGGCCAGGTTGCCCGTCCAGTCGTAGTAGCCGGTCTGGCTGTCGTCGATACTGTAGCTGATGCGCACTCCCGTGGCGGGCAGCGCGCCGAAGTTCTTAAGATTCACCGTCAGGCTGCCGGGACGCACGGTCATCGGCGTCTCGTAGCTGGGCGACACCAGCTCGCTGATGCCCATGTCGTAGAGCAACGGCAGGTTGGCACGCTGCGTGAACACAAAGGCAGGGCGCACGCTGGTAATCATGTCCGCCATGTCGAGAGAGGTGGTATTGAAGGCATCGAGGCCGTAGAACGACGCACCTCCCGTGGCAAGGTAGATACTCCGTTTGCGGGCCACCGTGGGAATCATGCGCACCGGCGAGGCAGTGACCTCCTGGTTGTTGTCGTAGACAATCTCCATGATAATATCCTTGCCGGCATAGTAGAAGGTGTCCTCAAACTGCACCGTCTGCGTCGTGCCCGCATTGGCCTCGGTGATGGTGAAGGCATTGTCGTACACGGCGTGCATGTACGACGACGTGAAGGGGTACATACCGACAATGGAGGTGTCCACGGCATAGCTGGTGGGCGCATTCTTCAACCTGATTTGCATGCGCGGACGGGTCACGGTGTTGGTATGTGCGGCGAAGGTCATCGTCATGGCCGTCATCTGTCCGGGCCCGTAGCCGGCCGAGGCCAGGAGGTTCGAGTCGTAGACCCACTCGCTGCGGCCGTCGGCGTCGGAATAGAAGGGGAAAAACATGTTGCCCGAATTGTTGGTGCCGGTAAACTGCGGCGTCGGCGTGCCGGGCTGCTCCACACCGCGTATGCAGCGGTATTCGAGCCACGAATTGGCCGACGACGGGAAGGTGACCATATTGGAGTTGGACGTGGCGTCGCGCGCCACGCAGTAGAAGCCCATCAGCGTGTCATAGCCGAAGAAGGGTATATTGGCCGTGTAGCGGTTGGTGTCGCTGGCCATCTGCGTCATCGGCAAGCGGTGGGGCGTGGGGTCGCTGCCCACGCGGTAGAAGAGGTACACCGAGTCATGGTTGATGCCTTGCGACACGGTGGTGCGCGGCTCGATGACAATGTTGGCGCCGCGGCTGCTCGGATAATACATGCCGTCGGGATACTTGACCATCTTGATGGTGGGCTTCACCATGGGGCTCGGGCTCGCCGTCACCCTCAGGTTGTCGATAATCCACTTGCCAGTGGCGGCACCGGAAGTGGTCTTCTGCCTCACCACCAGCTTCAGCATCAGCCTCCTCTCGCTCTGGGCGATGGAGGTGGTCATCACATTGTTCAAATCGAAACGCTCGCTCTTCCACAGGTCGTTCGACAGCGGATTCTCCAGCCACTCGTTGTACGAGTTGATGGAGAACGAGCTCATCTGCGCGAAGCTGCCCGAATAAGAACCCGTCTTGTTGTAGTGCGTGTTGGTAATCTGATGCCACGAGGACTCGTTCGTACGCTTGTAGTACAGACGGCACATGTTCACGTCCGGGTTCGGATTGGTGGGCACCGTGTTGATGTGGTCGAACTCCAGGCTGATGTAGCGCAACGTCGTGTTCGTCGTGAAGTCGATCTCGTTGAGCTCAAGCGTGATGTCCCCCGTGGTCGTCTGGTCCAACTGCAACGCCGAGTTGCCACTCCTGTGGTACTGGCTGGTGACAGTGCCTGCTCCAGAATACGCTGGCGTCTCGCCGGCCTCGAAGCCCTGGTAATACATTTCCGTTATCTGCGCCCTCGACACGAGCCCGCAGAACAGAAAAATGACACTCGGTAGTAAGAATCTGAGTTTCATAATTTATAATTTTATTTTTTTATTTCTCAACAATTTACACGTTTCTATACTCCCTGCCCAACCCATTTCGGACGGGCAGAATTCAAACGCAAATATACGCACTTTTTTTTATATACACGAAAATATTTTATTAAAAATACAAAAAATCCCCTATCCGACGTCTTTCCCCAACCAATACAACGCAAAACGAAGGGCCGAAAATCACACCCCACACAAAAAACTCCATCCCTCCCCCACCCCCACCCAAGAGGCACATAATTCGGCCCTTCTCATATAGTTCCTATATACTTCTCATATACTTCTTATATCACCTATATAAGAAGTATATGAGAAGTATATGAGAACGATATAAGAACGATATAAGAAATGCCGAATTATG
>Ga0326511_10000312_pt1 | contig 41441 bp, 64 predicted proteins | sample 0_2496_0518_D_FD_203701 | JGI IMG/M metagenome (GOLD analysis project Ga0326511, IMG submission 203701) | Bovine rumen microbial communities from UC Davis, California, United States - 0_2496_0518 | ecosystem: Host-associated > Mammals > Digestive system > Stomach > Rumen | place: USA... | reverse complement strand
ATCCCATACGCGACAATGTGCGATTGGGAAGCGGGGCGCGTAAAGCCCGCCGGATATGTTTTATCCCTGTTGGAAAAGGTTGTCCGGGCGGACATCATCGAAAAACTGAACAAATGAATATTTAAACACCCCGCGCCGATAGTGACGCGGGGCTTTCTTATGACCGGACATTTAATGTCCGGTTAAAGTGTCCAAACGGTTTGTATTCCGTTTTCGTCTGACCGATAAAGCGCACCCTCATCGGCGTTCCGGGTGGTTTCGAAAAAGTACCAATGATTACTGATGTACTGCCACCCGGTGAGCATATAACCAGCTCTGTCAAAATAATATCTGTGTTTGCCGCTGGCGGATTCCAGGTCTTTCCAGCCAATCGCGAAGTTCTGATCGGCGTACTCATACCACCAGCGCACACCGTCCGCAGCCTTTCGCCATCCTTCCGCAACCGCAATATCTTTCCCGTAAGCCGGACGGCCATAACCGGCAATCCTGGCATAATTCACGGGGTATTGTTTCGCGAACACCCCGCCGCCATTGGCCACGACAGAAGAACCGGCGGAAGTGTTGCCCTCGATGGTGTAAACCGTGTCGTTTCGAACATCCACAACTAGCCCGGTATGACAGATTCGGCTGTTGTTCTGAAAGAAAATCTGATCGCCGCGTTTCGGCACCGCATACCACGCGCCCATCTTCTTATAAATGGCGGCACTCTGCACCGTATAATCGTCAAACTGTCCGCCGATCATCTTCCGGGCAGTCGAAACGCCGTAAGCCTTTTGAAAGCACCAATCAACGAAACAATCACACCACGCCGCCGGATAATCCATTACCGCCGGATAAATGGCGTGCATTTCATAGCCGTATTTCGTATAATTGGCGCTGCCGGCGTTCTTCACCTTTTCATAAAGATATTTTAAATCGCCGTTCTTCTTTTCCAGGTATCCGATCTCATCCTCTGCGACCGACAGAACCCGCGCAACATCAAAAGCCATATAAGCCCCCTTAACAAAAAAGGGCGGGCAGCATAAAGCCCCCGCCGTTTATTTGCCTGTCATTTGCCGGTTACTTGCATTCCAGCGCCGGACCGGTGCCGCGTTTCTTCTGCTCGGACTTCTGCCGGGTAAGGAACGCTTCCCGCGCCTGTGCCGGGCCAAGGGCCGGAAGAACAAGATCGAATTCTTCCTGTGTCATTAATTCAAATTCTTCCGTTTTGAACGGTCCGCCGTTTTTGACGCGTTCCTCAAAATCTGCACTTCTTTCAAGAATCTTCTCTTCTGCCATCTTTGCACTCCTTTCTGACGCATTCTGCGCCCTTTAAACACGCTTGTTATAGTTCATTGTAGAAACGCCAATCAGAACACCTAAAAGCGTTCCGGCGGCGTTTAACGTGGTTACAACGGCATCAACGCGGGGCATTCCCCAAACCGGGCCGATCTGCCCAACAAACCACGCCACGCCCGGAAGGCAAATCAGGCCGATCCATTTCAGAATGTCATAAGTCTTATTCGGGATCATCATTCGCGGCCTCCTTCATTTTCAGAACCTTGTTATATAATTCCGTCGCAACATCATTCCCGCCCAGGTTGTGATATGCCCGATACACCTTTTTGATTGATTCCTTAGCATATATCGGGCAGAATCCTTTATCGGAGTAGCGATTGTAGTTGTTGACAATAGACTCTCTAAGAAGACTCTGCACGCCCTCCGCGATTGCCTCGTTCTTCTTCTTCTCTTCAACCAGCTGCTCCCGCATAGCCTTAATGAGCCATGACAGGACAGCTAATACGGCTGTAAAAAGCCATTCCAGCCAATGGGCCGTGATAAATGATAGTATTTCCATAATGCCCTCCACTAATCAAGATAACCGGCAATGCGAAAGCCCCAATGTTGGGAAGCATACGGAACCGGAATGAGGATATGGCCCTTTGTAAATATAACCGATGTCATCGGGAAAGCGACTCTTCCGGAACTCATAGAATAGCCGCAGTTCCAGGGGTCTTGCCAAAATTCAACCCCTTCTCCGGCGGTGCTTGTTCCGCTAATCAGGACAGGAACATAGTTCGCCGGGAATTGAGCCGTTCCGAATTCAACATAATAAAGCGACATCGTCCCGTTATCTTTAGAATTAAAATTCCGGCGGATTGATGACGATATCGCATTATTGGAATTATAGAATTTGAATTCTAAACAAGATCCAGTAGTGCTGAATATGTTTGATTGCCCATTATTGATATATATGCTAACACCCTTTCGGATGTTGCCGGAGGATAGATTTGTCTGTGACAACCGCCCTATCTTCTGCGCACCTGTCAGATATTGCCCCGCTGCTATAGTCTGCTCTGATGTTGTGGCGTAATAAGTCGCGGCGCCTTTTTCGGTCATATTGCCTTTAACCTCTGCGCCGCCGTTGGCGAATCCGCTATAGCCTTTTCTTAACGCGGCGGCAGTTACTGCCGTCTGTCCGCTTGATACGGTGGTATATGTGCCTGCAATGTCTTTGATTCTTCCGGCGTTGTTCGCATCGCCAACTTTAACGGTTACGCCCTTTTTGATATTCACGGCGTCAATGTTTGCCGTTGTAACGGCTTTAATCGTCTGATTACCTCCAAGATACTGCCCGGAATTAATCGTCTGATCTGCCGTTGATGTGTTATAAGTTGCCGCATCTTTTGTTGGGATCGTTCCTTCTTCCGGCTCCCCGTCAGAATCCGAAGTGATAGCCGTATAAGGCGCAAGAACCTGAGCGGCGGATGCCGTTACATCATCGGAACCGCTGGCACCGCCGCCAACGCCTAAGATTAAACATTCAGCCATGCTTACACCCCCTTGATGCTTATCGGAATATCAACTGTCGGTTTCTTTGAGTAGCAATAGAATGTAATCTGATTGTTGCCGGTAACAGCTCTATCAATCATCGCATACGCCTTATGAATCGCCTTATATCTCTCTGCCGTAGGCGATGACACTTTGCCACACGCGATAACCGGTGCGTAAGCTGCCGTCATGCCAAAGATTCCAATCGTATTAGTATACGGCGCGGTTTCCGTCCATCCGCTTGCGGGGAGTGTCGCATCCAGTACAAGGCACATCCGATAGCCCATCTGCGCATCAAGCGGCGTTCCGGGCGTGTCGGTTGTGATATTGTTCTGAATCTTTGCCCATGCACCATCACCGCGCAGAACGGATACATTATCACCCGCTGCCGGTGCCGGAACAATGCCCTTTTCGCCCGCCGTGTTATTTGTCGCACCCGAGAACGGGTTAAGAATATCTGCAAAGAATTTGATAATCTTTCCGACAATCACCGCGATTGAATCGCCAGCCACCGGAACAGGGAACGAATCTTCATTTGCAATAGGGTTATCAACGACAGTTGCCGAAACATCCCCGCCGATTGTGTTAACCTTCCCGTCAATCAGATTCTGCAAATGGTTAATATCCGCCACCGTCGCGGTACCGGTATCATTCACAGCAAAAGTGATGCTTTCAGCTTCGCTTATCTGCATCAAGATATTGTAAATAAATGCCGTCGGGGAATTCTCATCAAATACCGGCTGTCTGTCCGGCGTGATGGCCGTCAGAACCGCAAAAAGGAATTCCGCGCCGCCCGCCAGCGATGCATAAACGCCGATTGTATTAATGTAGTATTCCGTTGCGATATTGGTGTTGGAGAACCTAGCATAAACCTGTACCGTATTTGAATTGTAAACCGACGGCGTGGGCAGCTCCACCGACTGAACGATATTCTGCAATGATGTCATTGCTTTAATATTTGTTCCGTCCGGGATTGCGTAGCTTGATGTTTTCGCCGTCTTAAATGCCAGCGTCTGCGATTCTGCGATAGCTTGCGCGATGGCATTGATTCCGGCATTTGTAATTATTGTTTTGTTATAAACACCCATGCGGAATTCCTTTCATTCTAAATAAAGCCCCCGAAATAATCGGGGGCCGGTTGCTGATTTAATTTGTCCTTTAGAACAGTTCATACAGGCGATAAATATCACGCCAATAGCTCAAACCGCCACTGATTGTCACATTTTTCATTCCGAGCGTCTTTGAGTATTGAAGTATTTCTGTAACCCTTGCCAAATCATCACCCCATTGATACATGTGCGTACACAAATGAAACCAGCCGCCGTTTGTGGCGCAGTCGAGCATTTGGGCTTTGATTTCTGCGAGGGTATTCCCCGGCAACGATTCCGCATCTGTCGGATACAGCTCCATGCGAGGGATGTTATACAATCCGTAAACGTTTTGTGGAATAAAATGACAGTATGTAGGTTGAGCAACCCCAATCAGGCAATCAAAACCAAAGTCCCTTGCAAGATCCTTCATTTCTTGGTCTCCAACGCCATAGGGAGAAACCCAATGCCGATAATCACTGAAACCATAGTTCTGCATGCGCTGAATAGCGATTGCTATATCTTCACGACATGCGTCAATATCCCTGTCCGGTGCTGGCATAAATATTGCCCTTTGGTGATTACAGTGTAGGACGTTCTGAAAACCGTCTTTTTCATATTCACGAAGCGCATCCACAATATTAGAATCTGCTTCCGTGTTTTTTGTCATTACGGCATAGCACCCGCGAATACTTTCTGCCATGCAAACCGTGTGAAATTTTTGCACATTCGAGAGTGAAGTTGTGTCATCATCACTTATCGTGAACAGCGGCCCGATGGCTTTTGTTTTTCTGAAAATCGTATGCAATTTATTACCTGTCATGGCATGGAACGTTTGATTCGCGGTTTCAGGAACGGCGTTTCCTACCACAAGATTTGTTTTCAATCCGTAGATTTTAAAAATATCTTTATTGGCTTTTAGCATATTGCATCGGATATAAGCTGTTCCGACTGGCGGCTTGATGATTCGTTCAGTCGCAAGCACACCATTACTGTCAGCTAAGTCCACGCTTATAACCTTCTGATTGTTGTCTAGAAACAGTGCAAAACAACTCTGCCCAGCAGATACATTAAGCAACTTAATGTAATCATATGTGCCATTAAGGGGCACGATTCCCGTGTTCGCCCAGTTTTCCGCATTGACAGCGACGTTGTTCGGATTGATAAACTTTCCTTCAAAATAACCATGATCGATCTCAACAGAGCAAGCATTATTCTCTCCGATAATCATACCCGTCGCTGCTTCAATGTGAGGATGCGGTATATACGTTTTATCTTTGTGCCAAACATGGCAGTAAATCTGTGATGCACTAGTTGAGAACCGTACATACGCTCCAGAAGCAGGAACTGTGTATTCCTTTACAGTAGAAACAACATCGCCGACTGAGCCGCTCTCTTTTCTTGCATCCGCAATCTTGCTTTTCGCAATGTCATAGCAAGTAAGATAGATCAAGTCCGTAGTGCTAAGCGTTACGTACTGCACATAAATTTTCTCGCCGGGGATTACCGGTATGAAATTCGATGCTTTAAAACTATTACTTGGGGCTTCCAAACCTCGTTTGTTGATATATGTGTTTGAAACCCACTCGATATTACAGCACTTTGTAACGACGCGGTTACTGTCGCCTTCCCCTTTTTGAGCTGTTATTTGATTTCCTAAATATTCTCCGACTACTCTATAAGCATCCTCGTTATTCAGATGTACGTTTAGATTGTCAGTAAAATCCTTCCAATGATAGCTTAACTCAAGGTCTTCCCAATCAACAAAAACGAAACGCTCCTGCTCCGCAAGCTGGTGCATAAGATAATCGCATTCCATTACATTCGCGCCATTGGAATAACCGAGGCTAAAAACTTCGTCCCCAATGTCCGACCCATTCTGACCTGTTGGGGGTACGCCTATCAATACCAGCATACAGTTTGCGTTGTTGGCACGAATATAATTTAACAGTTCCAGAACAGCTCCTGCGACTGTGCCATCATTTGCAGTCGAATCCAAACCGCCGATCCCGGACGATACGCTGCTTACGAGGTCTCGATAATACAAGTGCGTCAAGATGTAATCATACCCACTAATATCCGTCTCAGTAATGTTGTCAATAAAAGACCCGTTGCCAGCGTCATACATCAAGCCAGTGCTTGATATCATTGTGTGGTCAACGTTTTGTTCTGTAACACCAAGCGCGTTCGCAATCCACCCATAAGGTGCGTTTGCAAAAGTTGATAAATGGTTGAAGGCGCCATTTATCCACACAGACCCGGTTAGTATGCTATTACCGATGCTCAGCATTTTTGCGTTTTCTATCGAAATACTTTTTGTCTGCAATTTCTCATTGGATTCATAACTGGCAAATATGACTTCTGCTTTTTCATTGTTTGCAGTTGTGTTTTTTGCCATTCTAAACCTAATGCAAATCCCGCTTGCAGTTGCCGGTATGGTTAGCAGTCCGTCATAATCAATGGTATCCAACAGCGGAGTGTTATCCGCAGTTCCTTCAACGCCCTGATACACGGCAAAACGTACAGACACGCCACTGTATTTAACATATACAGTTTGTCCGGGTTTGAGCCAAGATGGGAAAGCATTGTAATCTCTATACATATCATAGACGGTTGCTTTCGTGGCGGTGCCGTTTACAGTGCATACTTCCCCGTCCCAATGCCATGTTGTGCCGTTTGCGGAATAATCGACATTTTCGTGATTGCCTTGCAACAAGTCAAAAGAATTTAGAGTTTTAAAAGCACTCTTTAAATCAGCAATTTCACCCTGGATTTCAACCTTTGCGGCATTCAAATCCGCCACATTGACAAGGCCCGCAGCATTTACCGTAACGGTCACATTTGCCGCGTTCTGCATGGTTAAGTTAATCTCATAGATGTACGAATATGGCTTGCTGTCATACGCTGGCATTGTATCAGCCGCCGAAGCTGTCACAACGGCAAAAAGGGATTCCGCAGACGAACCGACTTTCGCATAGATTCCGATGGTGTTAATCGTGTATGCTGTCGAAATGCCGGTATTATCCACCGCCGCGGAAATCTTGATTACGCGGGAATTGTAAACCGTTGCGCTGGTGATGTCTTTTGACTGCTTGATTCCGTTGAGCGTTGTCAGCGTTGCAAGATTCGTTCCGGCGGGGTATGCGTAACTTGATGTTTTAATGGTGGTAAACTCAAGCGATGCGCCCGCTACGGCTTGCGCAATCATTGACTGGCCGCCGTTAGTAATCACGGCGCTATTATATGTTCCCATATTCAGCCTCCTTTAAATGCTCTGTACAACGGCAACGCTCATCGGCGCCGCGTTATAATTATTACCAACGATAACGGACACAACATCCGAATCATTCCCGCCTACGGTCTGTTCTAACGTTCTCGCAATCAGCATTGCCGCGTAATTGTTCGAATTGATGGTGTTGTTAACTTCCTGATTCGCGATGATGGCTAAATGAGCGGGCATTATCTCATTTATGACATCATAAAGCAAATCGACAGCACCATAGCGATCCGATGTAATCGTAATCTTTGCCGTGTTCTGTTGCGGGTTAACCTCCAGCGCGTATTCCGTTCCGAAAAGTTCTGTCAGTTTGTCCCGCAGATCCCAAACGGTGATCGGGGGCCGCTGGTTCAGCCGAAGCATAATCCGCGTCCGCCGGAATTCCAATGTATCCCCCGCACGTTGCGGAATGTTCAGCAGGTCTTCCCAATATTTCAACGTGTCAGCATCGGCGGTTTCAACGAAATAATTCGCCTGGATTTTTGCCGCCGCAGATTCCACGCCGGACAGTTCCACGGCATACGCTTGCATGATTGCGATATACTCTAATACCGGCTTGAACCAATCCGGCAACTGTTCCATTAGAATTTCATGCGCTTCGGGGATTGTATGAACGTTACTGCTCATTTAACACCACCTCGCCCAATACCGGCACTTGCTGAAGTGCTGATGTTTCTGTTAGCGATAAATCTGTTGAACCGCCGTTTACCGTTAGATTGGTAACGTTGGCAACGGCAGACACCGACAGGATCGCATAAATGATACGCGCCACATAAACGGTTACCGGGTATGATATCTGATGCGCTACAAGGGCCTTACCCCATTCTTTTGCGACAGATGTTATGTATTCACTAATTGCCGCCTTTATGTCATCCGTATATGTTGCAAGGCCGTTCTCCACGTTGGAATTAAAGCGGATGTTTGCCGTAATGTTGATAGCTAACGCTGATGCACTTGTAATCGTCACAGCCGCCCCAATTGGCGCGATGCCGTAGCCGTTCGGGGATGGCGTGGAAGTGTTCACCTCAAACGGACAAATCGCCTCTTGCACCGTTTCCACCAGCGCCGCAGATGCTGGCCCGAAATCATCATCGATGATGCTGCAAAGAGTTGTTCCTCCGCCGTTGTAAGCGTTCGCCGGGTAAATCTGCACCCCGCCAACACCGGGGATTGCTAAAATAGCCTGTCGATATTCGGAAATGTTGCCGCCATAGGGAACCGCGCCGAAGGATTCAACATATCTTTCCTTCAAGGCGTTGTCGGTTTCTTCTTCCTGGCCTTCTGTGATGATTTCGCCAATCTGTGCGCTTGTCAGTCCGGGAATCGCCGTGATTGGCATTATCGGCCCGGAATAACTGTTGCCGATGATTCCCACGGTGTCACAGGTCATTTTATACCGATATACGCCGCCTTCTGCCGAAATCTGATCGCCGCTTGTGAAGTTGACGGAATCCGCGCCGTTAATCGTCTTGAATACGGAGCCTGTCGCTACTGGCGCGTTAAAAATGCCCTGTCTGACTGCCGCCGTTGCCGGTTTTCGTGTCAGGCCACGGTTAGCGACACCAAGATCCAACGCTTCGCCCTGCGCCGTCAGGACAAAAGCATTCTTTTGAAGGTTTGCAAGATCCATGTACAAGCCTTCAAGATACCACGCGCCGGGGCCTAATGCTGTCTGAATCAGCGATCCCTGTCGTTTATCAAGGCTGTTATCCACCTGTGAAAGCATCGCCGCCAGAATATCGGCATAGCTTTTATTCGTTGTGAAATCAATCATATCAGCAATTCCTCCGTAAGTTGTCCATATACGGTGTTAACAGTAAATGAAACCGTCATGGAATCGCCATTGACGGAAAAAACATAATCGGTGGTATCAATCACTCTATCATCAACCGACAGCGCATCATTAACCATCCGGGGCAACTCTGACTGAATATAATCCGCGTCATCGCCTACCAGCTCTTCAAGCTCATTCCCGAAATTGGTGTTGTAGATCTGCCATTGGAACCGTTCAACGTTCAAGGCGATTTCGACAGCTTGCCGGACAGCCTCCAAACCCTCATCCATAAAACCGACTTGCATTGTATTCCTGTCAATAATCCATGTCCGGGAAGGGCGCGATGTAAGTTGTATGTCCGTATCAAAGCCGATGATATCCGGCAATGTGTTTGCCATAATTTGCCCTCCTTAATACGCCCGCGACAGGACTATAAACCGTTGGCCCGATGCGCACCGTAGCATGACCACCCGTTCACCCGGCATTAGCCCGGTGCTTAACGGAATCGTAACGCTGGCGCCGTCAGATGTCGTTTTAGTGACGGAACGCGGAACCACATTATCAGTTAGAATCAATGCGGATGCCGGAATGGGAAGCATTGTGTTTTCAAGAATTACCGTGCCGCCGACGGCAACGGTGCCGAAAACTAGATCTGTTGGTTTCGTGCCGTCTTGCGCATCCTGTGCGATCTTCTGTATAACCTCAATCAAATCAGACAAGGCTTGCACCTCCTAACTGTTCGAAGTTCTTTACATCGATTTTCATTTTATGGTATGCGCTGCCTTCGTATGTGTGCGTAACCTTTTCCGCCAAAAGAACGCGGTTATAACTTAACGTTTCAACATCATTTATCAGCACCGGAAGAATCATCCCGGCCCGGATGCCGGTTATTCCCATCGCTTCAAGGCTCAAAGACTGAGTGACTTTGTTGTAATACTTCAAATAGTTCTGACACAGCAAATCAATCTGCGCTTCGTTCAGTTCGTCATCAACCTTGTCATAGTATTGCAACAGGCCCCATTTGCTAATCGTTTCGGTATCCTCATGCACATAAATATCGGTTCTGCCGGTGTCCTTATTGGGCCGCGCCAGTTTTACCCGGTTATATGTTTGACTGTCGATATCCCGTTTATACTCATAGTCCGTCATCATGGATCCGTCACCGATGACTGTTGTTATCTGCAAATTCTTTGCTTCGCGCAATGTCAGCGCCCCGGCGTCATCGTAAAATATCCAAATCTTTCCAGTCTGATAAATGGTTTTTGAAAGCGCGTCAAAGATGATATCAAGGCACGTTTCATTCTCTTTTATCAGCGAAGGAAATATATATCCGGTCGGTTCCAAGGTTCCCAATGTCAGATTAAAATCTGTCGCAATCTGCGTTATGATTTGCTCTAATGACTGATTTTCGAACGTGTAAGACTGTTTCGACTTCAAATACCGAAGCTGATCATATGCCGTGTAGCTGACATTGCCGTACCTGTCACGCTTTGCCGTAAACACATAGCCTTTAAAAACCACCGTTCCGCCGTCCGTGAATGTCACCGCTGAACCTTCCGGCAGCGCGATCCCGGAATCCTCCACGCCCTCAAATGTCATCTTTCCGGGCGTGTCCATGCGGTTTGTTTGGATTTCGGCTTTCTTTAGCGCGTCAGTATAATCTATCATGCGGTTATCGTAAGTGACGCCCGTTAATCTGATAGCCATTCCGCGCCCTCCTATACCAGCTGAATCGCATCAGCACCAACCCAACCATAGCCGCCCACATGATACGGCTTATCTGCGCCCGGAACAATGCGCGTAATGGTAGTCTGTAAACCGCTGGCGGTGTAATGCGGGGACGCTCCAAGGGACGAATAGTAATAATCGCCGTTCACAACCACATTCGCACCGACAACCGCCACGGGGTTATCTACGGGGCGTTGCGGTTCCGCTGTCGCGTAAACAACATTATTCGATGCCGTTTCCGGGGATGATGCGCCCGATCCGCCGGGACCTGCCGCTAATGACATAATCAATGTCGCATCGGATGCCGGGCCGGTTGCGGTTTCGGAAACAACTTGCATCTGAGATGCCCCATAGCTGCGGTATTCTTTCAGCGTGATTTCGTAATACAGATCGCCGGGTTCGCCGCCCTTGTCGGTGTATTTGAAATCCGATATACGGCACTTGATATTTGTATCAAAGCCGTTAGAACGTGTTATCACTAATCGGCATGACTGGCGCAATTTCCACGCCTTTTCAAAAGCCTTTGCAATCGTTGCCGGGTTCGTTCTGCCGGTTACATACGGATCGCCGTCCCATGACGGGAAAAAGCTGTTCCATGTTGCCGTCATCAATCCCGGCTTTTGCGGAATCAGAATTTCACCAACGCCCGCCACCTGTTCGGTTTTATCCACCGTGCCATGTGACACCGATATTTCGGAAGGATTAACCGGGATGCGGTATTTCTTCCGTTTTACTTTAAGAAATATTTTCGTTTCAGGACTGATTACCATATCCCGATCCCCCTCCAATCATTAACCGTGCGAAACTGCGGTATGTGCCGCCGCCTGTTCAATCAGCATCAATTTAATATGATCCGCGACATCTTGCGCCGTCAGATTCTGCGCCTGTCCTTCCGGGATGGACACAGTAATATTCGGCGCCAGCGTCTGCAATTCAATGTTGTTCATATAACGCTGTTCGGCAAGATCCCGATAAATCTTCAAATCCTCATCGGACAGCTTGCAATCTTCAACTTTCTTTACCTTATCGACGGATCCAACGTTTCCTTTGCCGCCGCCGCCACCGCCACCGGCACCGCCGCCCATAGCATCCGCTAAAGCGTCATTACTGCCGATCAAGTCAGCGATGGAACCGCCGCCCATCAGATCGCCTAATCCGTTTTTGATGTCGCTGAATTTGTCGGTGATGCCGTTCTGCGCGGAATCGCCCCATGACGAACCCTTTTCAAAACCCTTGTTGAAAGCATCGCTCATTGATGTTGTTTCAAATCTAGGAAGCGCCGCTTTTCCGGGTTTTGACGGCATTTTGATTGAACTGGTATCAAGCCGGGCAGAAATAACGGATCCGATTTGCCCGATCTCGCCCACCGTTCCGATGCTGACACCGGGGATCGCGTTCATGGCTTCAATCAATTTGTTAATGCCGCCAATAGCCGCATTCGCGCCGCTGATAAAGGCATTAGCAATAGCCGTTGCCGCGCCGTCTGCCGCATCAATCATGCTGTTAAACGCATTCACAGCCCCAACAGCCAGCCTATAAAATGCCATCTGTATTTGATAAACGCCGGTGTTATAGGCGTTTACAATGAATTCTACGGCGCTTATAATGCCATTCGCGACAATCGCCATCGCGTTTAAAATCACGGCAAAACATCCAAGGGCAACCCCAGCAATATCACCGAATACTGTATGCCCGGTTGCGGCCAGCTCATGCAACCACAGAATCAGGGCGATAACAGCCACTATAGCCGCCGCTATAGCCGCAACAAGCCACGTTATCGGACAAGCCGCCAGCGCCGCATTAAATGCAGACTGTCCGCCAGCCGCCGCAATAACAGCATTTGAATACATAAGCTGAATGACCGATGCAACGCCCATAACGGCATCATGCGCAGCTTGTAAGCCTGTCGATATCGCCAACAGGGCATTGTAAATAGTGAAAGCCGCAACAAGGGCCGTCAGCACCGGCGCGATCTTGCCCATGTTGTCAGCGGCAAATTTCGCAAGGTTGCCGATAGTCGTAAATGCAATCGTGCCAACCACCGCAAGATTCATTATTCCGTTAGCTATAACGTTCATAGCGGCGTTAAACTGTGGCGAATTGATAGCGTTTGCAATCATGCGTCCTAGCGGCTGGAAGGCGCGAACGCCCATATTCTTGCACTTCTGCACGGCATCCCCGAAGGTCATCGGCATCGATTCGAATTGCTCGTTTATGTCCTCTGCCGCGCTCAACATGGCATTTTTCACGATGTCCGCCGTGATCTTCCCTTCGGCGCCCATCTTCTTTATTTCACCCACCGACACGCCCATATAATCCGCGATTCTCTGCGCAATCTGCGGCGCGTTCGACATGACGATGTTTAAATCATTGCCGCGCAGAACGCCGGTTGAAAGGGCCTGTGTCAAGTTGTACATGGTGGATGATATGCCGGTTGCATCCGTTCCGGCGATCTTAAATTGCTTCGTCAGCAATTCAGCAAATCCGGCGGCTTCTCTAACGCTGCTGAAAGTATCGCCTGTCTGCGCTTTAAGGCTTGCCACCATCTGCGCCATATCCTGATAAGAACCACGCGAACGCTGCGCCGCGTTGTAAATCATATCTTGAAGCTCTGCCGTTGTCTGCAAGCCATCATTAACATTTCTTAACCGGGTTTCTGTCAGCGACAGCTCATCTGACAGGGCAATAGCACCGCGTACAAGGGCCGCGCCGCCGATTGCACCCATTAGCCGGGTAACAACGGAACCCAACCGCGAAAAGCGATCCATTTCGTTATTAATCCGGCCCATAGCGCGTTCTGTCTGCCCGAATTTGTTTGTGATCGCCGTCAGCGGCCCCGTGGCTTTATCGACGATTTCAAAAGGTTCTCTGATTCCCGCCATTTACTTGTGCCGCCTTCCTTTCATCTCACGTTTTGCCATCTCCCAGCAAACAAGTTTTTCTCTGTCCGACATCGCCGCGACGGTTTCCGGCAAAGTCCCAAAGTTAGCGAACATATAAAAAGCTAGTTCCGTTTCCATGTGTCCGCTCTCAATTAGTTTTTTGCTTCATCCTCCAGGGATTCCACATCATCGAAATCATTAAGATCCATGATTTCCTGTGTTAACTTTGTGAATTCGCCCGCTGTCAGCATCCGGGACGGAACATCAAGCGGATCCATAGTGTGATAAGCGTCACAGATATCAGCCTCCCGGAAATCCGGCTTGACCGTACACGCCACAACAAGCATATTCGTATACTTAACCGAATCAAAGGATTCCATCCGCATTCCCTTAACGGTTTCAATGCGCTTGCATTTCTTGTTTAATGCGGTGTTTTCTTCCTGTGTAATGTTCTTGATGGTAAACGGAACGATCTTTCCGTCCTCATCTTTGAACCGGTTTGAAATGATAACATCCTTTGTCTTTTCGATTGGTTCCGGGTGTAAGAATGCGTATAAAGTAGCCATTTAGATTGTCCTCCGAAAAAAAGAATTCCGGCGGGTTATTCGCCCACCGGAACATTGATTTGATGTTGGATTAGTTGCCCAGCGTTGCCGGGTTATGGAATGCATTCAGCACTTCCACGTTGGTATAGCTGAAGCTGATTTCTTCCTCTAACCATTCTGCATCTGCATCAAGCATTGCAACAGGAACCTTTGACAGCTTCACATTGTACAGTACAACGGTCTGAACGCCCACGGATGCAGACGGATCATCGTTCGTAATCTGGAATGTGAAATAGGGCAGTTTGCCGGTTTTAAGATATTCCTGAAGCATTTCAAGGAAAATCGGGGTCCCGTAATAAACCGTAGCGGAACCGGTAAGGCTAACGCCCGTTGTCTTCTTCTGAACAAGGGTTGTTCCGACAACCTTAAAATCGGATTCCTGGAATTCTGCATCAGACTGGAATTTCTTCAGCCCGAACAGCTCATAGTTTTTTCCGTTCTTTGTGATAAACGCCTTGCCGGATTTGCCGTTAAGGGCGTCACGCTCAAGTAAAAAGCTCATCTTTTACCCCCTTTATGCTACTGCAACGGTTGTTCCGTTGGCGGTTACAGTCACAGAAATATATATGCGCTCTACTGCGTCGATAGGCATGATGTTGATGTTAATCAGAACGGCGTCAATCTCTGCACCCGGCAGAACCTCGACATCATCAGCGGTGAAATTCTGAATGCCGTTGTTTGCCATCATTTCGTTACAGTAACCAACAATCCATCCGCGCAGAAGGTTTCTCCCGGCGGCGTTGTTGTCTACCTTGCCGATAAAGTTGTTGCTGAAATGCTCATAAACATCATTGCAAAGCTGCATGATAACACGCATCACGCGGTTTTTCTTGAATTCCGCGCCCTCTGTCGGGGTAACGGTTGTCTTTGTGTTGATGTCCGAACAAACCTTAACAACTCCAAAAGTATCGATGAATGCAATCTGTCCGGCGCTGACAGCGGATGCCGCCTGTTCATCCGTCAGTTTCGGATTAGCGGAAATCGCGCCCGGATACTGCGCATAAGTAAGGGACTGATAATACATTGCGCCAGCTTCTGCACCGGCAACCCACCAAACCGCATTCTGCGCGGTAAGTTCGGAACCGTCAGCCAGTTTTGCACCGTTCTGAACGCTGATAGCATATTTGGTATTCGCGGCGGTAATGTTTGCCGCCACCATCTGACACTTGCGGCCCACGGACTCATTCAGACGCTTAACAAATGCAATATAGGCATCCTTAACGGTTGCGGAATCGCCATCATAAGCGATGATATCCCAATCATACGCTTCAATAGCTGTCATAAATGCCGCGTCATCGGCTGCGGATGCCGTCGGATCAACACCACCGGAAAGAGCGGTTCCGGCATTCGCGGTAATTGCTCCTGTTCCGCTGAAATCAACCCAATCGGAATTCTGAAGGCCGGAAATCGCGGTTACTGTCTGTGTATCAACCGTTGTTCCGCTAACCACCGTTGAAATTTCAAATGTGCCTTCGTTATCCGGTACGGCCGCCACGGATACGGAAATATCGTTACCTCTGATGCCCGGATATTTCGCCGTTGCCGTCAGATTGCCGATGGTTGCTGTTGCCTTTGTGCCGCCAGTACCGGCAGAACGCCACAGAAGAATCTTCATCGGTCCGCTGGTAACATCGGAACCTTTCATCATCTCGCGCAGAAACTGCGCCTGTGCTGTGCTGATATCATAGCCGATATACGGGGTAACATCGGTTCCGGGGGTAATCTCCATTACCTCGCCAACCGGCCCCCATGATAATGCTTTGGCGATTGCTACGATGCCCTTATCCCCAACATTCGCGGTGACCGAAGGCTGAGATTTGACATTGATGTATACGCCGGGGATTGTCTTATTCTGACTAGTCCATAATCCGCCTGCCATTGTTAATGACTCCTTTCTTTAAGGACGGCTTCAACCGCCTTTATTGCTTCCGGGATAGTGTATTCCGGGTTAACAAGTGCCACGGTTACAAAGTCCCGCTGATATTTAGCAAGGGCCTTGCACCGGATAAGCTGTCCCCGCGTGTATTTCACGCCCGGATCAGCCTGTTTTTTACCCTTTCTTGATTCCGACATCGGTTTCCTCCGTCTGCATCGGGTTCGGGGTATATGGCCGCGATACCCTTGCTATAATCTTGAATTTGTAATGCAACTCTTGATCATCAATACTGTAATTCCGTTCGTGCGTGTGAAGCGGCACGGTTTCGCCATCAGCGGTATAATTTACCACATCCAACAGCTCATCAAGCGTATCAGCTACCGAATACAGATCCGCGTAAGCGTTCGTGATATTCCGTTGCTGAACGTAAACCACATCAAAAAAGATTTCCCGCTTGTCTACGCCGTCAATCTGATCGCTGATGTTTGACGGCATCAAGAACACAAAAAAACAGGGGTATTCATTGCCCTGTAATGTGAACGTGTCATAAACCGGCAACGCCGGATAAACCGTTTTTAGCTGCGCGGCGATGCTTTGTATTAAATTCTCAATCGTATAATTCATTTAAGCACCTCCCGCACCTTCTGTTGCAACATATTGCGGACCGTGTCTTTGTACTTTCCGATTGCCTTTTCCTTCATAAACAAACCGGGAACATACGTTGTTTTCGTACCAACAACAATGCCGCCAACGCTGGGATCGACACGTTCCAACAAGCCCCCATTAGGGTATAAGCCGGGAACATAATGTTGATCGACCCGATGCCCATCATTAACGTATGATGCATAGTTCTGTGAGTTGATGAGAATCGTTCTGCCGTGCGTTGGTTTTGTTACGCTGTCCAGCTCCCATGATGCCGCCATGGCCCCGGTTCGCATATTGGTTCCGGCAAGCGGCGCATTTCCGTTCGGCGGGGTGTTGTCCCTTGCTTTTCTAACCGCTTCAATGGTGGCAACTTCCGCCACCTCATCAATTATTTTCGGGATGTCCTGCCCCGCTTTCCGCAGCTCTTCCAGCCGTTTCCGGCATTGTGCGCCAAAGCCTGACATAAAAACACCCCCTATTCGATTTCTTGCCCGACGGTAACACTCATAACAGCCGCCGCGCCCAGCTTTCCATCTGCCGGTGTTGTTTCCTGTGTTCGCGGGATTCCGTCGGCGTTTACGTTGTCTTCCTTTAGTCCGACCTCCAAATGTTCAAGGCCCGTCAGCGCCCCGCCAACAGGATCGAAAAACGCTTGCGGCTGGCTGGCAATGTATCGGACAGGGGCGCGGCCCCGATTCAAAGCGCCGCCGCGTGTAATCATCAATGTGTCACCGGCCCGCACATCGACATCAACGCCACAGGACAATTTATCATTCTTGTTTGCCGTGGCCGCTGTTGGATTGATAGCAAGGTTGTTTGTCTGACTGGAATACACCCGGCAAGGGACATCTGATTGAATCAGCGTCAATGTCTGACGGGTAACCGCGCCGCCGGTGTCCGTCACGCGGTATATATCCATCAAATCTGTGTACCAGCTTGAAAGCATATACATTTTGACGCCCCCTTATATGACATAAGTTCCGGCGATCCCAAGCATCCGCGCCATAGTCGCAAGCTGGGAACCGTACTTTGTAAGATTCCAGGCGCCCCATTTTTCAGTACCGGCATTAGTTGCCGTGTTATCATAGCCGATAGATGTATCACCCAGCGTTGCAGTTTTGACGGTTCCGACATTCGCCGAATTTGCTGCCGCCGCGCCGGGTGTGCTTCCGTCCGAATAGGTCTGCAATCTAAGCGCCACAAGATGCGCCGTATACAGTCCGACCGCCAGCCGCCAATCGTTGCCCCACCGGGCCGGGATAACGGCGGCATTTGCTGATTCAATGAACCGTTCAAGCATAGCCGCCGGAATCATCGGCGTGTATGTGCCGTCTGTCAGCGTATAGAATTCCGGGTAATCTTCCGCGAAGTCTTCCGCCGTGTAAGTTCCCTGTTCACCGGGGCCGGGAATGTTCGCCGCCGTTCTTCTTGCCGCCGCGAACAGCGGAAGCATTGGGTTTTCGCCCCATGTATCAAAAGGCCACATAACCGCGCCCCCTTCCGTCAAATATTACTTTCTAACGCGTTTCTTCGGCTCTGTAACCGCCTTTTCTGCTTTTACCGATACCTTTTCCGCATCCGGGCGAATATCGGTTTTAGCGGCTTTTACGGCGGCTTTTTCGTCTGCCTTTTCAAGTGCTGCATCTGCCGTTGTTGCCGGTGTTGCAATCCAGCCGCAAGCAATCGCGGAACGGATCAGCGGATGATCCGCCACATCTGCCGGAATGGTTCCGACAAAATCCTTCTGAATTCTGAACACCTCACCATCAGCACGGCGAATCTTGAAGTTACGCTTTGAGATTATAAACATTTGGATTGTCCTCCTTTGATACGGGATTAGATGCCGTCAACGTATACCATTGTCTGATTGTAGAAAAGCTCAACCTCAGACACATTAGCAGCGTATGCGGTATCGTAGCTGAAACGCTCCGCGTTCGGGGTTGTCATTGCACGGGTAAGCGGCACCAGCTCATCAACCGCAACATAACGCTCTTTGTTGCAGTAAACGGCCATTCTGTCAGCGCTACTAGCACCGGCGCCCTTTGCCCATGCGGTTGCACCGATAAAGAGATCCGCGCCGTTCTGCTTTGCAACGTTGTTCTCAAGCAGGAAGGTCAGAATGGTCTTTTCCGCAAGCTGTCCGATCCGGGTGGTGGCAATATAGTTATACTGCTCATACGGCATGATGATATGATTGGGGATAGCATCAAGGTCATAGCCGGAAGCCTCCCACGCATCAAGGATTGCGGTGTTGATCATCTCCAGAATTTCATCCGGGGTTGCCGCTGCAAAAGTCTTTGCTGCCTGGGTAACGGTCACATCCTCGTTGTTAAGCAGTCCGGTGGAACCATAACGGGCGAATCCGGCATAGACATTTTCGTCCATGTGCTTATCGTAAGTCAGGCGCAGACCGTCGCGCAGAAGGGTATCCATGTTTCTGCCGGTCATGTTGCCGCGCTGCATATCAATCCAAAATACACGGGTACCAACGCTGACAAGATGGGTTTTCCAAAGGTCTTTTCCAAAGTTGGCCTGTACCAGCGGAATGCCATCAACTGCGCCCGCCTGGATCACGCCGTCACCGGATCCGCCGGTAACGCCATAGCCAACATTCATAGCAGAAACAAACTCTGCCCAACCGCCGCCAACGCGGATCGGGATGTCGCGGGTGTAAGTGTAAGATGTCAGCGGGGTTCTAACCAGCATATCCCGCTTTTCAAGTTCGGACTCAAGGAAAGCCTGACCGGAAGCGATACCGGCGGCATCCATTGCGAACGGTTTGGACTGTCCGCCACCAATGGAACCAAGATCGAAAGTTCCCATATTCTTATAAGCCATGATTTAACCTCTCTTTCTGTTATCGCAATTATGCGTGAAGGGTGGTCATGATGCGAATCTCTGCAACGCCGTTAGCGTCTGCCGCACCCTTCCACTTGACATTAGTCAGCGCCACGGTATTAGTGCTGTCTGCCGCAGCTTCAAAGCCACCAACAACGGCATTCGGCTTGCTGGAGTTTGCCTTAACTCTCAGGTAAACAGTACCGTCAAGGGCCGGGGTTCCGCTCTGACAGATTACGTTAACGCATCCGCGCTTGATAACCGGCACGGCGTCAAACTGCACATAAGAACCAACATTCTGATCAAGATAGCTTGTTGCGCTCTTAACCTCGCGGCAAGCAACGCCGACAAACTGCGCAGCGGTTGCGGATTCGCCCGGAACAGCTACAGAACCATTCTCGCCATATACAACACCCTGACCGAAAGCAATCGGGCCAGCCGCCGAATGAGAATCAATAATAGTGTCGGGCTGACGGGAATAAGATCCCGCATAGCCGTGGAACATGGATTTACCAATAACCTGATTAGTCATATTAGTTACCTCCCTTTTTGAGATGCGGATTCCGGGCATCATAAAGCGCCTGGATTTCATCAATATCTAATTTCTTTGTCTGATTTGCCGCTGCATTTTTTGCGACTGTTTCGGCAATCTTTGCCGCGTCATTTGCCTTTGCCGGTTTCCGTACAAAAGCAACAACGGCATCTGTTACGGCCTTGCGCTGTTCATCATCGGCGATAGCTGCAATAGCAGGTTTAACAGCCATCAGAAGCGCTTTAGCGGTTGCGCTATCCATAGCGCCGCAATCCTTCGCGCCGCAATCTTCGGCGGGCTTTTCTTCTTCTGCGTTTGCCGGATCGGCTTCGTCGCTGTCCATTTCTTCAGCCGGGACAACGGCGGCTTCCTCGCTCTCATCGGCATCCTCTGCCGGGGCGGTTTCGGGATCGCCTTCGTTCATGGCATCGTGGGCGGTTTCCTCAATCTCTTTAAGGGCCGCCTCAATGGGATCAACCGGGGCCGCTTCGTCTTCCGGGGCCACTTCGGGATCGCCTTCATTCTTCGGTGCCATCAGTTCGATCAGCCGATCCAGCTTTGCGCCGAAACCATCGATGGATTCGAATAGGCGCTTCTGATAATCGTTGTCTTCATCCGCGACCGGCTCAATCGGTTCGTTGTCCGGCTCTGCATCTGCGGCGGGTGTTTCAGCTTCAAGCGCTTCTGCCGTATCCATAGCAAGCCGGTTAATCTCTTCGGCGGTCCGACCGTTTGCCGCCAGTCCGAAAAGATTAAGAAGTGCATTATGTTTGCTCATTTTGTTTTTCCTTTCCGGCGGTGTTGTGACCGCCATCTGTTTATTTGAGTCCATGATCGCCGCTTTTGCCCCGGCCCTGCCTTCCGTGACAAGTGCAACATGGTTTCCTCTGATGTTGGATTGGGTTAATGTGCCGTCACCGTTATCGGTGTATTCGCACTCATAACCGCAACTGATTTCCCTCTTGCCGTTCTGAATCTCGTTGATCGTCGCGGCATCGTGTATATGGATGTCCGCCACCAGATAATCCGCGAATTCACCAGTTCCCCGGCGCACGTTCTGAACGTGTCCCACGGTGTATTGTGTCGCGTTTTCCGGCGTCAGCAATACCGGCGGATGATCATTCGTGAACGGTTTTCCTTCAAAGCTGGCAACCGCCGCCGCGCTGAATACTTCCTCCGGCGGTCTGAATACCTTCACAACGTCTTTGCCGGGTGCGCCCACCTCATCGCCCGTGTAATCCTGTTCACCAGTCCGGGCAATCGGCACATTCCGACAAATCAAAAAACCCTCACCAGTTTCTAACTGATGGGGGCTGATCGTATAGCCGTAATATGTGATCATGTCTTTTCTCCGTTATGGCTTCGTGATTCCGCCCATCAATTCAAGCCATGATTTATACTTATCGTCATTTAGTTTCTTGTGCTTCTGGAACGTGGCGAACGTTGCCGGGACTTTGTCCCCCAGGGCCTCGCGCATCTTTTCCCATTGCTTGATGTCCGCCCGAAGTTCCCGGCGGTTCTTTTCCTTCTGTCGGTATGCGGCAATCTCTTTCTTTGTTCGGGGATCGCCCTTCGGCGGGTTCTTTTCAAAGCTGGACTTGTCGCGCATCCGCTGCACCTGTTCCGGGGTTTTGCCCTGTTCGGTGTACTTCGTGATGGTACATAAGCAGTTAGGATGTATGTTCAAGAAAGTATTGCTCAATACATCCGGCCCGGCGGCGTCAACCTTCCCGAACGCTTGCGCCAACGAAGGATAATTAGGATTCGTTCCGCTTTTGGAATACACCCGACCCGAATAGATGGCGCACACCCGACAGGGCGCCGGATGCCGCAGCACCTCATAAAGATCGTGATCGTCCTTTGTCAGCTCTGCCGCCGTCTGCGCTTGCCGGAAGGTTGTACGGGTTGCCATGTTGCCATAATCGCGTAATGACCATTTGCGCCCCGCCCGGTCAATGAATGCCGGGATGCCTTCCTTTTCAATCGAACGTGCGACAGCTTCAACGGATGTTAAAGGCCCCGCGCCCGTTGCTGTGGTTGTCAGAACGCCCGTCAGAACGTTTTTTCTGTATATGTCGGGGGAATGTCTGCCTATTAGCGTTTTGCCGTTTTCAGCGGCTTTTAACGCGTTCTGCGCCGTGATTAAATCCGCGCTTGACTGGTAAGCAGTCGCGGCGGCTTCCGTGATTTCTCCAAGCAGATTATCCGAAAGCTGTTCGATTAATCGCCGGGTTTCCGCGTCTGTCCGTTGTATGATCTCCTCTGCGGAACCATACCCTTTAAAGGTTCCCTTTCCAGTCATAAACGGATAAGCCATCATCTGCGGAACGTACTTTTCCGAATCGCCAACCATATCGCGCAGAATCTGTTGCACCCGCCGCAACGTTGCGTGTTCTGAGTAGTCTACAAAGCCTTGATTCCGTTTCCGCGTAATCTCTGCAATGATTCGCTGTTCCGTCTGAAAAAACAGTTTTTGCATGAATTCAGCGGCAACATTGCCCGAAGGCGGAATAATCTTTTGCGGCTTATCGCCTATCATTCAACATCACCACCCGGCGCGACTGGTTCCGGCTCATCTTCCGGGACAGGTTCCGCGAATATACCGGCCATCGGATCGCGCATCTGCATTGACTGAGAATACGTTACGCCGCGCCCGGATGTTATAAGGTCATCCGTCAGATTGCCAAACATACCCGTTTCAGCATCAAGGGCGTTTAACTCTTTCCGGGCGGTTTCAAGGTCAATCAGATCCGCCTGATATGCCTGGACGATTGCCGCCGTCTTCTTCGCGGTAATATCTGCAATCTCGATGTTGTTCGGCGTCTGCATCGGCTCAAAGTCAATATCAAGGTCATCGGGAATCTTTCCCCATGCTGACATTGCAAGAACCGGCAGAAGTCGTTCTATGATTGCCCGGAACGTTGTATCACGAATCGAATCGATATAATCGTAATAGTTCCGCATATCGGATTCGCCGGTGCTGTTCATTCCAGCCGGTGACCGTCCAAACAGCTTTGTAACCGGGATTCGTGCCGCTCCGGCAACATCCATCATCATGCATTCATAGACATCAGATAAGCCGGTAAAGGTATACTGTGTGTTGTGGATTGCATCGCCCTTGTTGATGACACGGGTTCCGAAATTGGATTCCATGATGCTTTGCGCTTGCATCACGTTCCAAAACCGCCGCTGCATTTCCGCATTGCCGGTTCCAAGTAGCTGATCCAGTCCGTCGGACTCCATATAGTTTACATTTGCCCGGAAGGTCAGCGCCGCCATATTCGCCGCTACGTTGTCATGTCTGATTAAATCCTGATAGATTGATTCAATTTCGGATTCGCCCCAATACTGCTCAACAACCTTTTCCAGCCACGGCAATTCGCGCCCCACAAACCGAATGACGCGGGAATGATGGACATTTGCCACCGTTGCGCCGCGTTCCTGGTCCATGATGGTATAGTATTCCGGCAAGCCGTAATCAGGATCGCCGGGGTCTGTTACAAGGGATGCGCCCGGATAAATGCCTGTCCATCTGTCAAGAATCAACAGCTTTTCGAAACTGTCCGGCATGACGCGGTTTATATCCAGCGGTTCCGATAAATCATCATCACCTTTAATCATGATGATTCCGGCAGCGCCGCCGTAAAGCCGCCCCCAATACATACCCTCTTTGATGGATTTTCTTAATCCGCTCTGACGCTCTGCCCGTGTGAATCTGTCGATGTATTCCGGGGCGATGGCGGTTTTTACGGTGTACCATTTGCGGGTCACATCATCCGGCACAAGCTGCACTATGTTCTGAATGATCCAGTTGTCCCGGTAAAGGCTTGTCAACCGCTGATAATCCTGTGATAGCCTTGTCATCGGGTACGCTGTCCCGTTGATTAAGTCCATCGTGCCAAAGCCAATACGCGCCGCCGGATTGCTGAACGCATCATTGACCGGCATTGTATTTCTATTGGCGGTGCCGCGCCGCCTTCTTCGTCTGCTCATTATGCGCCTTTCCTCCAATCCGGCAGAATGGTATAACAGTAGTAGCGTAATCCATCACAACCGTGGTCTAGCATCTTTACCGGCTTCTCCTCGCCATGCTGACCGGCTTTTTCGTCCCAAACATAGGAATGTAATTCCTTTATTAGCCCTTCACACCGTCTATGGATGTGCAAGCGGTTTCGGGTGAACAGCGACGCCACCAGCCGGATGCCGTCCAGCACATCATTATCGCCTTCTTTGACATAGAAACCACGGTTCCGCAGCTCTGTTATGAATGACTTTGCCGAAGGGTCAACAACAATCATGCATTGCTTTTCGGGGTCTTCCGTCATGAATTCCCGCATGGCATCCGCGTATTCGCTGTCGGTCTTGTTCGGCACCGGCAGACGCTGGGCCTGTTCGCTCTTGCTGTCCCATCGCCATTCACCATCAACCCAGATATCTTTCCCATCATCCCGAATGTCCAAGAATACACATGGGTTTGTGGTGCCGTAGTCCACCGCGATATATCTAACCGCCGTTGCATCAAGGGCAATCGGGCGGGATGCGTCATCATACATATTCGATTCGCCGAACATGGGATATATCAAGCCTTCCGCAACGGCCCATAGCCCTTTGATGTACCTGGAATAGAACACCCCGGAATACATGGACTTATAACGCGCCTTGATGGCATCCGAAAGGGAAAGGTTATCATCCATCGTGAAGTGAAGGAATAAAAGGTTTTTCTCATCCCGTTTATCAATCCATTCACGTTTAAACCAATGCATCGGCCCCTCCGGGTTACAGTTAAACCACAGTTTCGAACCATCGACCGAACAACGGCCGGTTGCCTGGTTCGTGAATGATTCCGGCATCAGCGCCACCTCATCGAAATAAGCGCCCGCCGCAGTAAGACCCTGCACCAAATCCTGCGAGGCTTCATCCTTACCGCCGAAGACATAAAAATCATTCGTTTTAAGCCCCTTAGAAACCCGTAGAAGCCCGTCTGTCTGAAGATACCTACAGGAATACCCCCTGCCGGGTAAAATCGCTTGTAGGGGCTTTAAAACATTCCTCTGGAATGATTTCACGGTCTTGCCCGCCATGATGAAGTTCTGGCGGTCGAAGTTTGTCATGCCCCATATAACAAAGGACACCGCCATTGCAACGGTCTTCCCGGATCGTATAGCCCCGTCTGCAATGATGCCCTGTTTATCCTTCACCGGGGAATCGTCACGCCACCAGTTGAACAGCATCCTCTGTTTCCGGGATAATGCCACCCATTTAAACATTGTCCACCTTCCAGTCCTGTGCCGCTGTTCCCTTTATCGCTTCGGTGAATCCGTCATCAGGAATGTCAGCCATTGATACATCAGGCACATCCCGCTGACCAAGATACTGCTTTCCCAGAAAGATCGCCATTGCGGCGTTCTTCTCCGCTATCTTGAACTGATACCGCCGAAGTGATATTTTGCCGCTCTGCGAATATCTTTTAAATGCGTCCGCAAAACCCGCTGAATACGTTCGCTTACACCATCTTTCAACAGTATCCTCGGAACAACCGAACCACCCGGAAATTTCTGCGAGGGTGCATTGCAGTCCGCACAGCTTTTCAAACTGGTCTGCATCTATTTCCTTTCTCGGTCTTCCCATTCTTTGGCTCCCTCTTGTTGGTCATGATATAAAAGAATGGCGTATCAAGTGCGGCAAGGATAAACTTCAAACAATACTGTCCAACCATCATCGCCGCAAGCGTTGACCACATATTTGGGTTAAATGCCCATCCGAAGCCGATGCCGAAGGAAATGCCGATGAATAGCACCGTGTCAATGACCTGTGATGTCATAGTCGAGCCGTTATTCCACATCCATCTGCCGCCGTCCGTGCTTCCGTGCTTCCTGATATACGCATTTCTGATTTTATGGAAGAACCAAACATCCCATGTCTGAGATGCAAAATAGGCGACCAGACTGCCGCACACAAAGATGTAATTCTGACCGAGAATTCTGTTGTATGCTTCCTGTGCGCCCGCATCAGCCGCAGGCAGGAACTGCGTAAAGATAATTAATGCCGTTGCCAATGCCTGACAGATAAAGCCTTGTATGACCGTCTTGTCAGCTTCTTCCTTGCCCCATATTTCGCCAATCACATCTGTCATTAGGAACGTGATTGCATAACACAGAGCGGCTCCCGGAAGGGTAATAATAACCCCGAATAGTGAAATTCCTGTATAAATCAGCTTTGCCGTGACCACGTTTGAAATCACAAGGCTCACGGCAAACACCATTCTCAGTAAAGATAATTTATATTCCGTCTTGTTCACTTTTGTTTCTCCTTAGTTTTTTATAGTTGGTTTTTGCATACAACTTAAATCACAGGGCGGGGTCTTTTACGCCATTTGCCCGGAATGCTTCAGCCCGGTCAATACAAGTCCCGCATTTCCCGCAGGGTTTATCACCGCCGTTGTAGCAACTCCATGTCAGTTCGTAAGGGACTCCGATCTCAAGCCCACGCTTAACGACCTCGGATTTCGGGAAGAGGATAAAAGGAGCATATACATGAACCTGCCGTCCACTCCCTTCATAGATTGCAGAATCAATGTCCTGAAGGAATTCTTCAGAGCAATCAGGGTATGCACTTCCTGCCGCATCATCTGCGTGTGCGCCGTACCATACCTCTGAAGCCCCGATGCTGATTGCAATGCTTGCCGCCGCAGAAAGCATCAGACCATTCCTGAAGGGAACATATGTTGAGACAGGCTTCTTGCCTCCCGTTTCTTTGATCTGCTCTGCGTAACTTCCTTCAGCAATATCCTTCCCGGAATGTGCCAGAAGGGAACAGTCACTCTTCGCAAAAATCTGCGAGAGGTCAAGTTCCATTAACTCAACCCCGTAAAACTTTGCCACATCCCTTGCGCTTTTCATTTCCCGGTCATGTTTCTGACCGTAAAACATATTCAGCGCAAGTACATCACCCGGCTCACATTCCTGTAATGCAAGCCCAAGACAGGTTGAAGAATCAACTCCACCCGATAATAAAACAACCTTCTTCATAAGTGTGTCTCCGCCCATTTCTGAAATTTTAACCACTCAACGTAATTGTTAAGTGCCACCCTTCTGCTGTCCCCAAGTCTTTTTCCTTTTGGGGCATCAATTTTTATCATTGTCTTCCCGGTAAACTTGTAGATGAATCCGAACCTGTTTCCAGTTGTCCATGCGGTACTGTCAACGGAATCGAAGTGACAAACCTTCAGCCAGTTTAAAGCCGTGAAACCAAGTCCGTGAATCTTCGCTCCCCGTTTATGCGCCTCTTTAATAAGCGCAGGGAACTTTCCGTATTCATCTGATTTGATTTCACCTGATACGATCCCGCCGATTGCTACATAACCATACTCATCGCAGGTTTTTTTGAAATCCTGAATACCACGGGATTTGTGCCATACCGGGATGCAAGGTCTATTGGTCAGGCGTTCCAGTTTCTTGCGGAACTGCAACACCATTTCATAGCCCACCACGACATCAATATCCAGTTCGAAGTATTTCTGCACATTGTTTCTCACAATGAAATCAGCATAGGTCTCAATATATTCATCCCAGTTGATAGTTTTATTATGACTGCCCTGCATAAAAGTAAATGCACCTGAGTCAAGCAAGAAATCTCCGAAGTAAGGAAGAAGCCTTTCCGTGTCTTCATCGGTGTAGTAGAAGGATTCAAGGATATACGGTCGATGCTTCATTATCGCATCATCGTAAATTCTCTCTTGCCCCCCCCTCCACGGTGCTACACCGGCAAGATATATTTTCATTTTCTTTTATGGGCGAAGTAGCATCCTGTATCCAGTGTCTGCTCTTTTCCCCCCCCGCCAAAAATTTTCAACCTGTAGCCCTCTTATAAAACCGTTGGGGGTAATCTCCGTCCTGCTCATCACCTTCCAAGCAGGATTAAGGTTTCCTGTTACCCCCCCCGCCAGAAAAATTCGCATTGCTTCTCGCTCCTTAAATCTTATCAATGTATGCGGGGACGCAAGGGACATTTTCACGGAGTGAACCATTCACCACAAAGCGGGCATTGTATCTGCTTCGGTTCTTTCGGTTCTTTCTCAGGAGCATCAGCGAACAGGTTGTCAATGTCCATGTCTGAACCCGTATGGAATCCGAAGTCGAAACCTTCAAAGTCAAGCCCGTCCAGTTCCTCTTCCAATTTCCCGAAATCCCACCCGGCAAACTCGTTGGTCTTATTGGCAAGGATGCGGTACTTCTTTTTCTGAAGATCGGTCAGCCCAGTCACCCGGACAACATCGGATTCCTCATAGCCCATCTTCATGAGGGCTAATCTCCGGGTATGCCCGGACAAGATCACGTTGTCTTCATCGACTTCAATTGGGTCAATATTCCCGCACTGTTGCATGGATGCTATAGTTGCATCCACCGCCTCTTCATTGTGCCGGGGATTGTTTTCATACGGCACAAGGTCGGCGAGTTTCATCCGCAGAAACTCTTTTTCCATTGTCCACCCCTTTCATTTCGCCCACCCTTGCATTTTTCTCCCTTGACCGTTCTCCCTTTGTTTCTCCAAGGCGGCAGGGTGGATGCCGCCCGGAAGGGAGAAACAATAGAAAGCACCGCAAGGAACCCTCACAGTGCTTTCATGTTGCCATATTACCACCTAAAAACATCCCGTGATTACGGCAATTTATATCCTCATTGACAGTTCATAATAGAATTTTCGGCGCATCTGATAATACAGGTCTTTTCCACAGGGGATTCCCCTCTGTTCCAGAACGTAGAACGGGAAGTCAAAGCACACACCTTGCACTATCCACCTTCCGTATGTCTTGCCGCCCACTTCTTCGGCAATGCGGTAAGCCAAAATATAAAAATCCCCCGGCCCGAACACCGACACGGCGCGAAGCCGTACCGATGCCCGGATGGAGGACAATCCAAAAAAGCGGGGAAACCTTCCGGCCTCCCGCGCTTTTCCATGATACAGTATAACATAATGGATGTGTGACATGTGTGACAATTTCAATCATCCGGGGTTGTTGCCCTGCGCATTTCCCGGCTGAACATCTGGCGGCAAGATTCGGCGGTATAACCCGGCCCCATTTCTTCCGCCACCTGTTCCCACGTTTTCAGATGACCGTCACCATCGGCGCAGTAAAGAGTAAGCAGCCGTCGAATTTCATCATCCTTCATCCCGGCTATGTATTCTTCAACATCGGCGATCCGTTCCTCAAGGGCGGCAACCTGTAAATGCTTAATCGATATCCGGCGGCGCATATTGGCGATCTTCTTGTTGATAGCCGAATGATCATAAAAACCATGAATCTTTTTAGTCGCAATCGGCTTTTTGCCACGCTTGCCACAGGATACAATATCGGTGACTTCCCGCGCCTTCGGTTTCATGTCGTTTATCTGTCGCTGAAGCTGATTAATGCGCCGGTCATTTTCTTCAATCTCTTTCAAAAGGTTAATGTAATTCTTGAATGCTTCTCTGTCCATTAGTTCCTCCAATACCTAATCACAAGCACCAGCGTCACAACAACCCCGGCAACCGTTACGATGCCCATCAGGAACGCAACAACGGCGGCGCAAGTCAGAAGAAAATCAATCATTCATTCACCTCCACCGCCGTTCGGCATAACTGCAATAGTCATCATCTTTCATTCCCATAAAACCATGCGCCATATTGCAATATTCCGTGTCTCTCAGTTTGCAATCCCGGCACCGGATGATTTCGGGCTGTGCGGATGGCTCGTTGTCCATGACTGCGTCAATAGCATCATTCCATCCCTGTCGATACGCTGGGCCTTCTCCTAAACCATTACATTCACGTTCTTGAAATTTCTTTTCGGCTAATGCATCCGCATCAATCAGTCTCATGGCTCTGCCTCCAAAAATTCTTTCAGTTTTTTCAGTTCCTCCCGGTACTTAGGATCGCCATAATCAGTATTCCAATAGTTTTCCAATGCGATTATATGCCCGACCTGTTTCGGGGACAGTAATTCAAGATGGTCTTTTACAATCCGTTTCCGTATCTCCCTGTCAGGATGCGCACTCCCATAAAATATACATTGACAATGCGTCATATCATATTCGCAAATCGGGCATTTTTCGCCATGTATTGCTCCAATTCTCATGTTTATTTCTCCTTGTACGGTTCCGGGGGCGGACACCATGCAAGCACTCTCCAGTATGCCCTTGCCCCTGTCAGTTCCCACCGTTTCAACCGTTTCTGATATTTCGCGTATGTTACCCGCTTAGTTGCCCCATCATACGCAGTAACAGTATATGTTCCAGACTCTTCTGGAAACCTCTCACTGCACGGAATCCACCGCAAGGCATCGGCTTTGCCCATTTCATACGCCTTGTCTAGCTGTGCCTGTTCAATGTCCTGCATTTTCTGTATTTCTTCGTCCGTGTAGGGCTGTGCGGATGGCAACTGTTCGGCATTTCCGAACAGCTCAAGTGATTCTATAGCCATACGAAAAGCGGCTTTTCCTTCGTCATTCAATTCGCAATAATCATCAAGGCTTTGCTCTAAACCCTTTAGCAAATTTATTGCTTGTCGACTGTTCATTCCTGTCTCCTCTCTGCATCAATCTCAATCAACGGACAAGCTTTTGGTCTGCCGTTTCCGTCATATATCCATTCTTCAGGTTGGCCATCATCCATGCAGTGCATCATGAGTCCACAGCCTTCTGACCATCCTCTGTACGGATGTGGTCTGCATTCGTACCATTGGCAGTAGTCACAGCATTCCGGGAGTAATTTCATTTCAGTCTTTATTGCTACCATCCTGTTCTCCTCTCATATCTGCCCCGCAATTCGGGCAGAAATGATAATCCTTTATGAAATCAATAAACTTGTGAGTATAATCCCACGGCACAAAGAATCCGCATTTATCGCAGTGATAGCCGTCTATGCCATACTCATCCTCGCTGTATGTCCACTTTCCCCTCATCCTCTGGGGCTGTGCGGAGGGCAGATTTCTCAAATCTTTTCGTAATAACAAAATCTCTGTCGTCTGCTCCATTGGTATAGAGTCAAACCTTTTATCAAGCGCATCAATCGCCGCCTGTCTGCTGATTGTATCGCTCATTCTTCTGTCCTTTCTTCCCTGTATGGTTCTGGCAGTGGCATCCATGCTATTATTCTGCTTGTAGTAAATTCGCTATGCACTGTGGTTTCAAGCACAATCGGTCTTTTTTCGCCCACGCTGTCGCAAATTTCAAAAACAGGATAACCGCTATTTCCGTCCTCACTTATCATTCTGCCGTAGATTACTCGACCATAACAGGACAGTAGAACGTGCTGTTTTATTTCGGGCAATCTCTCACTAACAGGAACCCACCGCTGTTCTGGCTGTGCGGACGGCAAATCTTGTATCTGTTGCCATACTTTAGCTACGTTTTTGTCACCCGTTACCGACCATACTGCGTCAACAACGTCAATCGCCGCCTGTCTGCTGATTAAATCATCCATCCTGTTCTCCTCTCATATCCGCTCCGCACTTCGTGCAAAAGTTACGCCCATCAATCCAGTAATCATAATCGATGTTGTATCCGACTATGTAAGCCTCCCCACATTCAGAACATTCAATCAGACGGCAATTAGGGCTGTTCTGCGGATTGCGTTCTATCCACTTCCCCGTCTTCCGTTCTGGATGTACGGATGGTAACTGTTTGATTTCTTCTGCAATCGTTTTTGCTAACCCGCTCCACTCTCCGCACTCAAATTCAACGATATCAATCGCCGCCTGACGGCTGATTAAATCTATCATTTCTCCCCCTTTCCCCGCGCATCCGGCGGATCATCCGATTATCTGCCGTCACCAGCGGGGTTAATCCCCCGCCGGTGTATCGGCTGATGTTAAGCAATGCGCCGCTGGCGTTGTTCTTGTTTTTGTTCGCTTTAACCATTGCGCCCCCTATTCCGTATATCCAAGCGGATCGACTTCTTCCGGCTGGCGCTCGGATTTTTCAAGATGCTTTTCTAAGGTTCCGTTAATTTCCTTCAGGCGCTTGTCAATGCCCCGTAAGCGCTCTATAAGCTGTCTAAACTGATAATCCGTCAATCCTTCACCCATCGGAACACCTCCCCGCGCTGAACGCCTTTTTTCAAACAAGCGCTATGTGAATTCATGTAAATATCAATATGCTTTCCGGTCACGCCGCGATCCTCAACGATGAATTCGCCCTGTCCGGCGATCAGAATCCGCGTTCCCAGCGGAAGCGCCCCACACGCCACGGTGCGACCCTCTGCGGGCATCGTGCCGGATGCCGTAGGGCCGCCCGCCCATTTGCCGCAACATTTTTTACAGTTACAGAAAAAAGTCAACTTATATTCACCGATATCAACCCAATGACCCGCCGGGGCGGTGACATCCTCTGATACAATTTCGGTGTTAGTGTCGGCAAGGCATACAAGCGGCGCACCAGCGGCGGCAATTGCGCAGCCGATAACGAAACCGGCGGCGCGAAGTAAAAACGGCTTAATCATTCCATTCCTCCTCAATCAATCTATCATCGTGTTCAAAATCTGCTCTTTCGAACGGGTCATACTCTGGCGGCGGTGTTGGTTCCGACAACAGACCGTCATAGGGTTCATGTTTCCGCCCGTCTTCCGTCAGAAATGGCATATCGTTTATATGGTCCTCAATCTTTAATGTGCAGAAATCAACGGCGGCATTTTCTCCCGCCGGGAAATATTCGCCCATCCAATCAATCAAGTCATACTTGTTAACATATCGATTGGTTTTATCAATTGGCTGCTCAAGCATCGACAACGCCGCTTGAAGGGTGGTTAAATCGCGTTCATCCGATGCGCTCCATGTGCCGAACCGGCTTTCGCGTTCCTTCGCCACCAGGCGCCCGCCTATCATGGTTTTAAGATTCGCGGTTATCTGCTTTATATCGTGCATCGTTCGCCCTCTCTTTCCATCGGTATCGGTGCGCCCTTCCGGTAATGCAAGGCAACCTCAAACCATTTGACCGATTCACCGTTCGCAAACACGCAAATATGCGGCATTGTGTATTTGACAGTTAACCGCCCACTAACAAACACGGTGTTTTCGCTTGCATACCGCCGGACAATCGGCAACACATCGCCGGGCTTTGTCCGGGCCTTTGCCGCCATGACTTCCCGCCACGATATCCCGGTGCCAATGTTCCGTGGGTTACGGACTGGATGCGGAACGATGCTTTCGCCCTCTTTCAGTTCCGGCTCTTTCGGGGTCTTGCGTTCGTATTTCGCCAATAGCGGCTTGTATTCGTCCCGGTTGATGATATAGCCGGTATAAATCGCCGCTTGTGACGGGCCGTCAATAACGCTGATTGTCCTTCCTTCGCGTTGTAGGGCGTTCAGACCGCGTTTTATATCCGTAGCTGATAGATTTGTCATGTGTGCAACATCAGCACTCTTAGCGGCCCTTCCAGCGTCGTTAACGGCCTTTATAACGCCCATAACAACATCGGTTCGTGCCGTGGGCCATTCGGCGCAGCTCCCAACCAGGCGAAAATAAGTATGTCCGGCGGTTCCGGCGGTGCGCGACTCTATGCGCCCGTCAGATGTTAAGATATCCACCTGTTTATCGAATCGCGTTCGCCCTACTCTCATCTGATCGAATATCCGGGATAGCGTTGGCGCTATATCGTTTTTTCTGTGATATTCCGTCAACAGGTTAATGATTTGCTGGCGGATCTCATCGTCGGTTAAAACTGCATCTGAATTTATCATCTTTTTTTATTCTTCCCCCGTGTTTTGCTTCTAGCACCGTTCCGGCGTAAGCGGGATATCTTACGGACACAGAATCCGCCCGCGTTCCGTCCTTCTCGGTAAAATACATGTCTCTTTCTTTGCTTAGTTTTACTAGCCGTTTCGCCCGGTCACGGGCTGCGGCGGTATCGGGCTGCTTCATGGTTTCGGGTTCCTCCGTTCAAGTTCTGCGACAAGCGCCGCGCCGATTTCAGCAATTAACTTATATGGGAATTCATGCCCTATTTCCGTTAACTCTGATATGCAAGTGTCCCAATTGGACTGTTCAGCAAGGCGCGCATCCCGCCAGCGGCGGAACCATTGATTAACTAATTTGTTCACACCATCCCGGAAAAGGTCATTCGGAATTGGCTGTTCATTGTTCATAATGCCACCTCACAGGAACGGGATTTCGTCATCCTCTGATATATCGCTGAATCCTTTTGACGGATTCCCGCCGTCCCAGTTTAACCGCCAGTTAAATCGATCTCTGCCTGTTTTATCCGTGATTCGTTTTGATGCTTCATCATATCCAAGCAGAATTCCATTTGAAATAGTTTTGCCGGTTAACCTGTCTTTCAATACTGTTAGAATCCGATATGGGCAATCGTATAATTCTTCTTTGCTCCAGGTTCTTCCCGTTGGATCTGTAAAACTTTCGGTCGGTCGCGCATATCTGATTGTTTTGTGCGCCCTGTTAACGATATTGGAAGATCCGGCAATGTCATCATTAGAAAATGAGCGGCTGCCGTTTCCCTTGCGCGGGTGTACTACTAACAAGATAATTACGTTTCTTTCCTGGGCGATATTTGCTAATCGCTTTGTAAATGCCGTTTGCGCGTTGTTAAGTTCTACTTCACCTTCATAATCCATAGCGGTCATCAAATTATCGATTACAATAAATCTGATTCCGTACTGTTGTATTCCCTTCAGGATTGTTTCAATAAGGGAATCTTGATTAGTGTCTTCATTTCCGTTGTCGTAAATGTATAACTTCTGATACATATCCCATTTTTCTAACTTCTGATATGATTCATCGGTTATATCGTATGTGCGCCCGTTAAACTGTGTGTTCTCAGGGCCTACAATCTGCATATCAATCCAGTTTTTTACAAACCATGACGGCATCTCACCGGAATAAATCATTGCCGGATAACCTTGATTTAATGCCATTGTTACCCATTGTGAAGTTTGCGTTGATTTGCCATCGCCAGCAGTTCCCGTAACAATAATCAGTTCCCCGAAATAAAACCGGCATTTTTCGTCTAATTCCGCGAATCCGGTGTTCATGCTTTCAAGTTCCGACAGCTTAACGCGCTGAATATCTACCATTCGCTTAATACCGGAAACGGGTATCAGTTCTGCATTTTCAATGCATTGCCGGATTGCTTCAGCGCCGTATTTCAGGAATATCTCATTCGCGTCTTTGCAATCTTTGTAATCTTCCGGTCGAACGTGTTTTATTCTGCCGGGAAACCGCGTTTTCATTTCTTCCAATAACGAAATACTGCCGTTTTCATAATCCCCGAAAACAATTAATTCATTGAACCGCCCTAAAAAATTCCAACAGTACGGAACCCATGTAAAATTGTTTTTACCCATCGGAACCGATACCGCGTTTTCAATTCCGGCAGCCGTGCAACTTAACGAATCAATCTGCCCTTCCGTCATAACAAGAACGTCATTTTCGAAATTGCAATGATTCATTCCGAATAGAATCGGCTTTCGGTCACGCTCACACCATTCTTTACTGCCTTTAGTTTCGCCTTTTTTATAGGCAAGGTTGCGGTACTTGATATACCACATTTCGCCGTTATCATCGATGAACGGGAAAACCATTACATGGTCAACGTCTTTTTTCATCGTGATTTCGTATAGCTTCGTAATCTCTTCGGGTATTCCGCGCGATTCAAGATATTCAACTGCTTCTTCTTTTGGCTCAATCGGTTCCCGTTTTGCAAACTTCCGATACCGCTCACGATTCAAATAAATATCATCGATGCCATCACCCAAAGAAAAATCGCTGAATTCTTGCGCCAACGTTATCATATTGCCTGTTCTGCCACAACTGCCGCGCTTGCAATTCCACGCGCCCGTCTTTAAATTGATGGCGAATGTGTTCTTGTCATGGTTATCGCCGCCATTACAGAACGGGCAATATTTGAAATGAAGTTCATCTCCCTTCTCTTGAACAAATGCGTGTATGCTCCTGGCGAAACGATAAGCATCTTCTTTGTCAAATTGATATAATTCGGTCATCGTTACGCCATCCTCCAATTATCATCTGTACTGACCGGCAAGGGCGCACAAGCGCCCCCCTCAGGGCGCGGCGTAGCGTCCGCAGCCGGTACGTTATCATTAGCGTTATCGTTAACGTTACCGTTAACATTTGCGTTACCGTTACCGTTAACATTGCTTAAACCATAGGTTTTTTCTTTCGGTTGTTTTCTCGGTCGGCCCCCTTTAGTGCCGGAAATCTTCTTTTGAATGTTAGAATCAATGTTCGGTTTAGCCATTTCAAATATTAGATTCATTGCAAGATTGTCATTTTGCGGAATCTTGCCGTATAATCCATATTCCATTAGCTGAACCATTAATTCCGCAACTTTATCTTCCGGGAGATTGCGCCGCGCTATTTCTAACCAACTTCCGTATAAAACAACGCTGTTAAATGTATTTGCCATCGAATTCTCCCTTTTCGATCCTGTTCTTTATATCTCGGTAAAGGATTTCTTTTATCATTGCCCCGCTGCTTAATTCGGTACAGAATATTAACTGCATATTGTAGCGAATGGCCCAGGCGATTATTGACGAAAGAAACGCTTTAGGATTGAAGCGGCTTCTATAATCGTGCCGTAGTATTTTCTCTATGCTCCCATTTTCGCAAAGCAGAAATATCCGCGCCCCGTTATCCGTTGCCCGTTCAAATTCCCTTTTGAATCTGTCGCGCCCACGGGTGAAACAGTACGCCAGTTCATCAAGATTCATTTTCCGTTCAACTACGCATTTCGCGGAAATTGTAGCCGTTGGATCAATTAGCTTTTTTCCGTCCCGGAATGTTATATTTCCGCAATAATCGCCATAGTTAAGCGTCCCGCGTGAATAGCCAACACCGAATGATTCATAGCGCTTTTTTGCTCTCGGTGTCGGCTGCTCCCGCGTATCACAAATGATCTCAAATGTATTCAGTAATTCTTTTTCGTCAAAATGATCCATCAGAACGGGATTTCATCCTCTTCGCCGTCCGGGACATTAATAAAAGAATCTGATGCCGGTTTCGCCTTAATAATTTTGTCTTTCGGCAGCCGCCCATATTTTTTATTACGAACGGCATCCGCTGGACGGAACCAATACGGTTTTGTATGGTCGTATACATTCCCGTTAGCTTCGTTCTGCTCAATACGGAATAACGCACCAATAATAAGATTCTTCCATTTAGTTTCATCCCAATCCCAATGATAACCGCTGTTGGAATCTTCCAACGCCGCGATAAATGTCCCGAATCCGTCAATCATCCATTGCGGGGAATCGTCATCCGGTGCCGCTAGGTTATAAATGCCGTCATAGGGCCAATGCTTATCTTCGTCTGTGATTGCGTCAAACTGCTTTTTGTAAAAATCCTTATACTCGCCTTCCGCAATATCAAAAGCGACTTTAATATATGCCCCATCGCCTTTTTTTGTTGTGCATTCTTCAGCGCGAAGAATCTTCAGCACATACGCGCCCTTCGGCAGCGGATCGAACACGGAACCTGTTTTGATTTGCGCGGTTTCAAACTTGTTGAATTTTTTCATTGCTTTTCCCTTTCGTTAATATGGCATTTCTTCGGTGCTTGTTTTTGGAGCGTGGATTTTGTTGTGGCAAATCCGGCAAAGCGTAATCAAATCGTTGTCGATATCTTCAGTACCCCATATCAGCGGGTATCTGATGTGGTGAACCACTACATTAATCGCACTTCCGCACATCCGGCACCGGAATGAATCTTTTAATAATCTCTTATCGCGGATTTCGCGCCAAACGTCCGTTTGTAAATAGTCATCCTCACCGGCGCGGCATGTTGTATAAGGTTTATCGCGATTCTGCTTATAATAAATCTGCTTAAATCTTCCCTCGGTTGGTTCCGGTTTATTCTGCATTTAGAAATCCTCCAGCGCCTTTAAAACGATAGTGATATCATTTTCGCATTCGTCAGTATCGAACGCCCCCAACGGAACCTTGCAAGTCGAACCATCGGCAGACAGGATAAACTTATATTTCCCGTTCTGCCGGACTGCCCAAATAACGGTGGTCATCTTTGATTCAAGGACAAGTTTTTCCAGCTTGCGCCCGTTGGTTTTGATCCGGGTTCGAATGATGCCGTTGTCATCCGAAACTGTTTCTGAATGACAAAGAATAATAATCGTCAAGTCATCCCGCATCTTCAACGCGATGTTGATGATGTCCCAACCGTTAGATGCCAGGTCACTCCAAGCGCTTCTTTTGTCCCCGGACTGCATCGACAGTATGCGCATTTCTTCGGCAACCATCATGCCGTTAAGGGTATCGATGACAACAAAACGGATATGCTTAAACTGTTCTTCTGAATTGATTTTGTTCAGCAGACTTTTAACATTTGTAAAACTATCGGTCGAATAATAGTTTTTCTTCTCTACTGCATACTGCGAACGCCAGCCGCGCCAGTTTAACCCCTTGCGGTCAGAATCAATGTAGAATGTTACCGCTGGGTCAAGATTGCGCATCGCGGTTGTTTTCCCGCTGCCGCTCTCGCCCATTACGCCAATAACTTTGGCCATAGTTTTAACCTCCTTGATTTTTTGTGTTATAATCAAGGCAACAAGGGCCGTCAACCTTTGTTACCTTCTAAGCGTATCGGGCCGTTTTCCCGGTGCGCTTTTTCATGCTCCAGCTACCATCAGCATCAGACTAAACGCCGCGAAGACTGCCGCCAGCGTGAAAAACTCGCCCATGCCAAGAACAAAATTCATCAGCGGGCCGGGGCCGTCCATTTCATCCATATCGTCATCCGGCAGATCGGGCATAGATAACCCTCTTTTGGGATCGCTTGTAATAGGGATATATTCCAAATGTGCCGACATTCCCGGCAGATTGCATAACGTTTTATTCGCATTTGTCATCTTTGGTTTCCTCCTCTCCATACATCATCACCGCAAGCACCCGTTTCTTTTCGTCAACGCTTAACGTGTTATAGCGGATGACATCTTCCATTAATTCGTTTCTAAGCGTTTCGATTTCCTTTTTTGCTTTTTTGGCGTCATAGTCGAAATGCTCACGCTCCAATACTGCCGCCAATGTCAGATAACCTTTTAAAGTCATTGTTTGGTTCTCCCTTCCTCACGGTCACATCTAATCCGGTACGCTCCGACAGGATGACGGAAAGCGCCGCCAGCAACCGATCAACATTTAAATTCGTCTTTTCCATTTGGATTTCTCCATTCTCTCAGGATGTCTAGCAGCGTTTCTTTGCCGCTGGCGGAAATCTTCCCGGCGATCCAATCAGCCATAATCAGATTTTCAAGGCGCTTGAATTCCTTCATGCCGTCTTGAAGTCGCATCCGCCCGGAATCGACTTGATCGAAAAACCGGCTGATAGCTTGCACATGTTCCGCAAATGGTGACATTGTTACACCCCCATTAGTTTAGTTTAATTCAACTCTCCGGGCAATAAAATATCATCCGGACTGAACCCGGTAACATGACAGACGGCATACAGATAAACCGGCTTGATTGGTTTGTTGGTGTTTTCCCATTCCCATACAAGCTGTGAAGAAACACCCAGCTTATCGGCTAAATCCTTCTGTGTTAACCCCCTTGCAACCCTTGCGGCGGCAATCGGAATTTTTGCCATTTTCCCACCTCCTTCTGATTTTTGTGATTGTTGGAACTATTGATAGTATAGTTTAGTTTAATTCAACTGTCAACAGGATTTTTAAACTACGCTTGATTTTATAAGCCATGAAAAGTACAATGTTTTTACAGGAGGAAAAGCCGATGATCATCAATGAAAAAGAATATGCAAATGTGATCGCGAAAAACTTACGACGATTAGCATTAGAATATGATAAGACACAAAATGACATCGCAAGCGCATTGAATGTCAGCAAATCTTCAGTTTCATTATGGTTTAACGGAAAAAGCACTCCGCGAATGGATAAGATTGATGCGCTCTGCAAAATGTTTAATGTTCGCCGCGCTGACATCATGGAACCAAAAGAAGAAACTATTCACGCGGCGCTGACGGCAGAAGATATTCGGCTGCTTTCGGCATATCATGCCGCAACGGAAGAACAAAAGAAAATAGTAGGGTATATTTTGAAAATCAATGAAATAACAATGAATATAGAAGAATAAGAAAAACGCCCGACGCAAGGCCGGGCGCGTTAGGGGGGAGAATACCATGAAAAAATGATTGGTGCTTCTCTTTGGGGTTCTTTAAGTTTAAACGGCGCGGACGGGTTCCGCAACATGGGGGAAAAGAAACATGAAAAGAACGGCGATTTACTGCCGCGTTTCGACAGCGCGTCAGGAAAAAGAAGGGGATTCAATCCCCGCGCAGCTTGACGCGTTACGGGAATACATCCGCCAGCGGGATGATCTCATACCGGCGGGGGAATATGTCGATGCCGGGATATCCGGCACAAAGGAACAGCGCGACGAATTGCAAAGGATGCTTGATGATGTCCGGGCCGGAAAGATAGATTTGATAATCGTTACAAAGCTGGATCGGCTTCACCGTTCATTGCGTAACTTCTTAAATATGCAAAGCGTTCTCGAAAAGAATCATTGTGAATGGTTGGCGATATGGGAACCAATTTATAATTCTAGTACAGCACAAGGCCGAATGATTATAAATACGTTCGTAAATCTCGCGGAATTTGAAGCCGCCAACACATCAAGCCGAATCCGCCAGGTATTCGAATACAAGGCCCAACAGGGCGAAATATTAAGCGGGAAAGTGTTATTTGGCTATCAAATCACCGATAAACACTTAACCATCGATCCCGCCGCCGCGCCCGTTGTCCGGGCCTTATTCGATGAATACGCGAAGAATAACAGCCTTTCGGATGCTGTCCGGCTTGCCGGTGAGCTGGGGCGGATAACCGATATCCGAAGCATGAAAAGGCTATTGAAAAACCGAAAGTATATCGGGGAATATCGCGGCAATCCGAATTACTGCCCGCCCATCATCGAACGGGCGGTATTTGATGCCGTCCAAATCGGCCTTGCCCGGAATATTAAGCAGTCACAGAAAAGAACATACATCTTTTCCGGCTTGCTTGTCTGCGCAGAATGTGGGCGAAAGATGGCGGGAACCAATCACGCCACCAGGCGAAACGGAAAAGAATATCCTCTGACTCTGTACCGGTGCAATGGGCATTATTCGCCAATGGTGCATTGCTTGCAAGCGCGAACAATATCAGAAACCACCATCGAAAACGCCGTCTTAAAGGCCGTAAAGGCGGAAGTCGATAAAATAACCATTGAACAATCTAAACCCCGGCAGAAGGGCGCACAACGCGCCACAGCGGCAAAAGAAAAGGCTATTCAGCGGAAACTTGAACGCCTAAAGGCTGCATATCTTAACGGCGCGATCCCGCTGGACGAATACAAAACGGATCGCGAACAGCTAACGGAAG
>Ga0326511_10000311_pt1 | contig 41475 bp, 45 predicted proteins | sample 0_2496_0518_D_FD_203701 | JGI IMG/M metagenome (GOLD analysis project Ga0326511, IMG submission 203701) | Bovine rumen microbial communities from UC Davis, California, United States - 0_2496_0518 | ecosystem: Host-associated > Mammals > Digestive system > Stomach > Rumen | place: USA... | reverse complement strand
CTTTCAGCGTGGCATAGATATAGCCTTTCTCGTCCAGCTCGACCTCGTCAAAGCCCTCGCGTTCGAGCTCTTTCTTCAGGTATTCCGCAAAAATAAGTTGTTTACTGGTACTCGGTACACTGTCGCTCTCCTCTGCTGACTGTGTATCAAACTTCGTGTAATTTAGGAATCGTTCGGTAATATCCATTTCGTTTTAAATCTTTACTTGCGTCTAATTGATTGCAAAGTTACGAATAAGCGAGCAAAATGCAAAAGAAAATCACGTTTTTCTTTTACAATTACCGTCAAATACAACAATATTATTTCGCAAAAACATATAACCATATAACATAATGTGGCTCAAATGCCCATGTACAAAGGGATTGAGCCATGTTACATGTTGCTCAAACATGTAACAAACATGTAACATACATATAACTTTGTGTGAGAAGCATGTTATATGTATGTTATATGTTCAGCAAACATATAACATGCTTTAAAGCCTCTGTCTATCGGGGTTTGCGCCCTGTCATGTTATATGGTTATATGTTTTTGCGAAATTCTTTTTTTTTCAACACAGAGACACTGCATGTGGGTTGCGAAGCCCTAGGCTCTGAGGGGCGAATGTGCCGCCTCCGAGGGTCGAAGGTACGGGCTCCGTGGGGCATGACGATATCTCCCAAGCCCCTTGGGAATATCTCCTATACCCCCATGGCAATATCCCGCATGACCTACGGGAGATATCGGAGTACCCCTATAGCAGATATTAGCAAGCTTTTCTCTTTGAAACCTTAAAAAAATAACTTTTCAAGGAAATATTAGAAAAAGTTAAAATTTTAACATTTCAAGGACTAACCAAAAGACCACTCGAAAGTGACAATAACGATAGATACTTACCAATAAATTTGGTTATATCACAATCTTTTATTATATTTGCACTCGATTTTAATTTAATAAAGATGAACGAAAGACCTCTTAATCGGCTTAAAGTGGTTCTTGTGGAGAACCAGAAGACAAGCAAATGGCTGGCAGAACAATTAGGCGTTTCTGCTGTAACTGTCAGTAAATGGTGTACCAATATGCATCAACCAGATCTGCAGACATTAGCTAAAATAGCAGAGTTGATAGGATGTGAGAAACGAGAACTAATCACTGAATAGTTATCAAAAAATGTAATTATGATACCTAACGAAGATCAATTTGACGATTTCAAGGTGCCAGAAGCTGTTGCCTATGTAAATGAAGCTATTGGCAAAGTTTTTGAGAAAGAGCTACTGGGGTAGAATAACATGCTCTCAGAGAAAAATTAGGAGATAAAAGAAAAATTCTCTAATTTCAATAAATGATTTTGGTTTAATCAGATGGACAGACAAGGGTTTGTAGACTTTAATACAAGACTTTCACCGGAGAATTCTGGAAAGGCCGACAGTTATGCGCGTGCATTGCGAATTTTGGACGAGGTGCTGCCGTATCAGAGTGTGATTGATCTGCATGGGCTGTCACTGTTCAATGTGCAGAATACTGAGACAATCGAAGCTGTAATAAGGGTTGTGAGCGAAGAGGTGAAGAAGATGAAGCGGAATGAGCCTAACATCTTCGACTACGGTAAGGCCAACCAAAGGAGCTATCCGCTAAAGAACTTTTGCTCGTCTGCCCTAAGGAGTCTGAAGCAGTATGCACAATACGAGCAGGAAATTTTGGTGGCCGATGAAATAGTGGCGCAGGAGAGGAATCCGCGAACCATATCCACGAAGTTGATTGCCCATTTCGATGTCACAAAAGAGGGCGAGGATAAAATCTCTATGACCAAGCAACGCAAGGGACAGGACTATTTCCGTCGTATGATATTAGCAAACTATGGTGGTCGCTGTGCCTTAACTGGGATTGACATTCCACAACTCTTACTTGCCAGCCACATTATACCTTGGTCAGACAAATCACACAAACAAGACCGCCTGAATCCATGTAATGGTATCTGCCTGTCTGCGCTTTATGATAAGGCTTTCGATGAAGGTCTCATTTCTTTCTCGCCAAGCGACTACACAGTCTGTTTCTCCTCTATCTTGCGAGAAAAAGAAACAAAGGAATATTACGACAAACACTTTGGTCTTATTGCTGGGAAAAAGTTAACTATGCCAACAGAATATTTGCCCAGTCGTGAGTTTCTGGAGTATCATTACGAATGTATTTTTCAAAGATAATTTTGGATATGGCCCAGAAGAAGTATAAAGAAGTTACATACATTCAAATGGATATCTCTTATTACGGGAAGTACTTTTCAAAAGTGAAGTACTATCCTGCAAAGGATAGTGGGGTAAGTTCCCATTCCCTCCGAGATGAAGATGGTTTTTGGTTCGGTTTGGATTTGGATGGTGTTATTCCGATAAATGTACATTTGTTTTTCTTCGATAGGAAGTGGAACACAAATTGTGAGCATTGTGAACGTGATGCCGATGGAGGTTGGAATCATGTATTTGATTCTTCAATCTTATGTAAAAACATCAGAATTAAATATACATATTGATTATGAATATAGAGAATATACTTCGAATTGGCGATGTCTCGGACAATGGTCAGGTAACGATTGTTGATGAAGACAGATTATGTTATCTTGTTAAGTCTGAAAGTAGGGGCTCAGTTGGTCTGCGAACAATTTCTAAGGCTTTGTTAGGTGAGTATGTGCACTACTTTACAGAAAATCCGGACTCCAATGCTAATACCGCCAGAGATGTCTTATGTGGTAAAACAGCAATAGACAAATTCGAGTATGGATATACTTCTACACTGACCGTAATGGCCAAGATGGTTATTGAACACTCAGCAAGAAGAGTAGATTATGTTACTGATAAGGATAAAACAAAGATAAATCTTCAGCAAATCTTCTATGGTGCCCCAGGAACAGGTAAAAGCCATAAGATAAAGGATGATGTGGATGTAAAGGCGGCTGACGAAAAGAATCTGGTATTCCGCACTACTTTCCATCCAGACAGTGACTATTCTACATTTGTGGGATGTTATAAACCGACAACTTCTAAATCTGGAATAAGAGGACAGCAACCGATTCTTGATTATGACAGTCTTGTTGACAAATTCAAAGAATATTTGAGTATTCCTAATGTCAACATCACAAAAGCATGCACGTTATTTGGCTTTGACTACCATGACAGTATTATACGAATACAAGAAAATGGGCGCAAAGTGATGGACTTAGTGAATGATGCTTATAAGAGTAACACTTCGTACGATTCTGTTGTTCGTGGAGGTATGGCTTGTTATGAACAAAATCCCATTCAAGAAAACGGCTCGAAGATTACCTATGAGTTTGTTCCTCAAGCCTTTACCAATGCATACATGAAAGCATGGAATACAGATGAAAATGTGTATTTGATTATTGAGGAAATCAACCGTGGTAACTGTGCTCAGATATTTGGTGACCTGTTCCAACTGCTTGACAGAAAGAATGGCGTATCGGAATATCCTGTAGAGGCTGATACTGACTTGCAAAACTATTTACAGAAAGCACTGGCAGATACGACACGGACTGACATTCCCGATGAAGTGAAGTCTGGCAAGAAACTGATGCTGCCGTCTAACCTCTACATCTGGGCCACGATGAACACCAGCGATCAGAGCCTGTTCCCCATTGATTCTGCTTTTAAGCGTCGTTGGGAGTGGAAGTACATCAAGATTAAGGAGGGCAAAGACGAAAACGGCAATAAACTTGACTGGAAAATTGATGTTAAGATGGACGAAGCGGGTACGTTGTTGTCTTGGTGGGATTTCATCAAGAAAATCAACGAGATTATTGCCTCTATGACATCGAGTGCTGATAAGCAGTTGGGCTATTTCTTCTGCTGTGCCAAAGATGGTGTGATAGACGAAGAGACATTCGTTTCAAAGGTGATATTCTATCTGTGGAATGATGTGTTCAAGGACTATGGCTTTGAAGATGCTTCGCTGTTCCGCTACACCACAAAAGATGAGGATGGAAAGGATGCGGAAAAGGACTTGACTTTCCCAGACTTCTATGATGAAGAGGGTGAGAAGGTGAATACAGAACGCCTGACTGACTTCGTAAAGAAAGTGATGTCGTGGAAGGCTGACAACAAAAAGGATGAGGATTAACAAACGTAGGGAAAAATGGATAAGAAAACATTGGAATTTGTAACCTTCTGTATTGGAAGACTATCTGCGTTGCTGAAGTTGCCACAGCAGGATGTCTATAAGCGACTTAAGGACTCAGGTATATTGTATGACTATATTATTCCGTCGTATGATGTGCTACATACGTTCAGTTCAAGATATTTAATGGAGGACCTCACCGATTATATGAGGGAGAAAGGAGTGTTGCCGGTATGAAATTGTATCATTCATCAAATGTTGTCGTTGAACATCCTGACACTAAACATTCGCGCCTCTACCTTGATTTTGGTCGTGGATTCTACCTTACCTCATTGCATGATCAGGCGGTGAGGTATGCACTACGATTCAAACGCAGAGGACAACAGGCTTGGCTGAATACGTATGAGTTCGCTTGTGATGATAGTCTATGGAAAATTAAACGTTTTGATAGTTACGACAAGCAATGGCTCGACTTTGTTGCACAATGTCGTGACGGGAAGGACGTTGGCGATTACGATTTGGTAATTGGCGGTATTGCTAATGACAGGGTAATTATCACGTTAGACCGATATTTCACAGGAGAAATTTCGCAAGAAGAAGCTCTCGGATTGTTGAGATTTGAAAAGCCCAATATCCAATATTGTATAAGGTCAGAACGAATGTTGCAGGAATGTCTCACCTATATTAACAGTGAACAATTATGAGTGAAGATGGCAAGCAAACAATGAGAAGTGCCCAATGTGCACGAATCATTATATGTATTAGCGAGATGTTTGGCGTTTCGCTCAATGATGCAACAGATATCTACTACAATTCTGATACAGCCAATATGATAGAGGAAGGTGTGGCCGACCTCCATTGTCGTAGTGACAAGTATCTGGCAGGGGAAGTTTGGAGAGAATATTTGGAAAGGTCTGCTTCTCAAAAGTAAATAGCAAGATTAATGTATATCCTGTTTGAAGAACACCAGTATGAAAGCCGACTTGTTGAAAAAGTCCTAAAGGACATCTACGTTCTGCAAGATGTCAACAAGAAGGTGAGCGTGCAGTATGTGGGATATTTCTATAATCCGCATCTGCATGATTGTGTGTTCATTCTTCCTAAGGTGTTATTGACGGAGCAGGAAACGTTAGTCGGCATGGAATTGCCAAATGGTGAACAGGTAAGTCCCGAGCAAGTACTGACACCAGAGGAACAGAAGAAACTGAGTAAAGAATATCGAAAGTTTATTTACGAATTCTCTGTGTGGATTTATCGTGCGCTGAGCGTTTTCTATAAAGCTAATCCAGATAGTAAGGCCATCCTATACAAACATCTGCCCCAGGCAGGGAGAGGCAGACGCCATCGGGCCAACACTTACTTGGATATTGTGTTGTCGCTAATCTCTTTTAATCAGGAGAACAGAGATTTTGTATTGTTTACCATCAAGAACTTGCATAGGGGAAACAATAGAATTAACTGGATGCGAACCATCAGCCATTCTCAGGCTTTTGTACAAGATGACGATGTGGTTTATCTGAATCCTGTCAACAAGAAGCGCATTATCAACTATGAGGAAGAACTGTTCGTTGTCTTCTATAGCATACTGAACTATTTGAATAACGAGTATGGTTTCCATACGCCTATCAACATCCAGTATGACCTGATAACAGGGAAGCAATTCAAGCAGTATCTGCGTGGCATGGGCAAGACAAGGCTCATGCAAATCAAATATAAATACTTCTCTGACAAAGCCTTGCAACTCTGGGATTTGTGCTATGCCTTTTTTGAAAACTCGTACCGTATTGCCATTAATACTCATGCTCAGGAGTATATTCTGGCCAAGAGTTTCAACGTGGTATTTGAAGCTATGATTGACGAACTGATAGGCACACCACACAATAGAATACCTAAAGGACTGGCAGATCAAGACGATGGAAAGCGGGTTGATCACATGTATGCAGATCTGGCCCTGACATCGGCTGATACCCAGAAGAGCAGAGAGGTGTATTATATAGGTGATAGTAAATATTATAAGAGTGGGCATCCGCTGACTTCGGAATCTATTTACAAACAATACACTTATGCAAGAAATGTAATTCAGTGGAATGTCAATCTGTTTGCTGCGGATGATTCACGATTTGACAAGAAGGAAAAGGATGCACGCAATGAAGATAAAAAGCATTTCAATGATATCCATTTGCAAGACAATTCTCTGACGGAAGGATATGATGTGATACCCAACTTCTTTATCAGCGCTTTTGTCTATAAAGACCATCGCTATAACGATGGAGAGAACAACATACGTAAGCATACCAAAAACGGGGAACATTGCACAAAGATTTCTTATCAATTCCCTGACAGACTTTTTGACAGAGACACACTTTTCCTTTCTCAATATGACGTCAACTTCCTCTATATTCTCTTCTTGTATGGCCGTAATAAATCCAATGAGAAAGCACAATGGAAGCAGCATGTGCGGAAGATTTTCCGTGACGAAATACGTGCTGTGATAGAAAACGAATTCAAAATCTATGCTATGCGTGCCCGATTGGGGGTAGATGGAGCACTATATCTGCAACAACATTTCTATGAGTTAAATGGTCGGGTGTTTCAACCATATGGTGAAAATAGGGAAATGTATTTTGCATACGCTCGCCCTCAGAAAAATCTGGAAGGTACACAGCAGCAATATGATGAGTTGTCTAAGTACTTTGTTATCACAGAATGTGGCATGGGAAAAGATCCTCAAGAGGAATTGAAGTCCAAGGTTGATGCAGAAATGGGTAGAACCGTCGTTACGCCTCAATGGCTGACCCTGCACTATCTGGAAAGAAATGCTGATGGAGGAATTATGGTGGGCTATTATAGGTCTGAGGAACACTTGAAGTGGATTATGGGCAATAACGATAAAGGGAGCCTAGTGTATAATGCGCGTCTGAAACTAAAAGGTGAAGAACCAAGAGATGGCGCTCACTCTGCTGACTTTTATAAAAAGAAAAATGTTCAATTCGTTATTCTTTATACTGATGGTGTGGAGGAAACAGGAGAGTATCATGTGTTCCATGTAAAGGACACAGCCAGCAAGGTAACAGAGGAGCGTATGAAAGGTACGTGGTATCCATTCGAAGTAAAAGGCCCTCATTTCTTCTTCCGCTTCGACGAGGAGATAACCTTGGGGAAATTAAATATAGTAGGATTGCTCAATGCTCTTAAAGCCAAGCAGCTCTCAGAAGGTGGCTCATTAGTCCCTGGTGAACCGTTATTTTCAACAGCTAAAGAAGTCTTGAACTTCCGAACAGGATTCTGATTATGGATAAGCTCTCGGCAGAACAACGGCACAAGAATATGGCTTCAATCCACTCGAAGGACACGAAGCCGGAGTTGATTGTGCGGCGTGGCTTGTGGAGAAGGGGCTTTCGTTATAGGTTGAACCACAAACGGTTGCCTGGGCATCCTGACTTGGTGCTGAGGAAATATAGAACGTGCATCTTTGTGAATGGGTGTTTTTGGCATGGACACAACGTGATGTATGATGTAAGATGTAAGACGGAAGATAACATCGAGAGTTCTGAGTGCTGCAAGATTCCGAAGACGAACCATGAGTTTTGGGTGGCGAAGATCCTAAGGAACAAGGAACGGGACAAGGAGGAACAACGCAAACTGGCGGCAATGGGTTGGCACTGCATCACAGTGTGGGAGTGTGAACTGAAACCATCGAAACGGGAAGAAACGCTGGAGTCGATTGCATTCACGCTGAACCACATATGGTTACAAGACCATCAAGCCCGTGTTACTGCCTATCCGCAGCTGAATGAAGAGGACCAGCAAATGCCAATGGCAGCAGAAGAAGATGTCGTTTGGCAGGATGTTTGTTGCAATTGTCCGCAACAATTCGAAAAATTTTGAATCCGTCGGACAATTGCGATGTACAGGGCGTTCTGCTGTATACCCAATCCCCACACCAAGTATTAAAGTGTGGGGATTTGGTTTTTGAACACCTTGTCAAGCAACTTGAAGTTGTTGTCGTTGATGATGGAGAAGTCTTAGGCATCGCAAATCAAATGGAGGCTCCAATTGACATGAAAACGGGCTTTAATTGGCATGAAAAAAGGCTCCAAAGAGTTAAAAGCAAGCTTTTCTCTTTGAAACCTTTCAATCTTTCGTGATCCCGTTGGGATTGTATATCCCTGTAGGCTGGCGCCTGCCATCCTACAAAGTAAAAAGGAGCCTTAAATATTTGAAAACGAGTTTCATATTTAATTCTCCTTTTAACTTCGTGATCCCGTTGGGATTCAAACCCAAGACCTTCAGAACCGGAATCTGACGCTCTATTCAGCTAAGCTACGGGACCTAACGGCTTGCAAAGGTAATAAAAAGTTTAGAGTTTTGCGTTTAGTGGATGGAGTTTTATAATCTTTTAATATTACACAAGGTGGTACAAAGTGAAAGAAAATAATTTATTTTCGTGTCATTTTGCAAAATATTTCAGTATTTTCCTTGCGAATTAGTTTAAAAGTAGTACCTTTGCACTCGCAAAATAACACATATAGAATATGAGTCAACTGATAAAACCCATCGACTATCAGCCCCTGCTTGACATGAAACAGACAGAGCAGGGCATTAAATTGATTAAGGAGTTCTTCCAGCAAAATATCTCGACGGAATTGCGTTTACGTCGTGTCACAGCACCTTTGTTCGTACTTAAAGGTCTGGGTATCAATGATGACCTGAATGGGGTGGAGCGTGCAGTGTCCTTTCCCATCAAGGACTTGGGGGATGCCCAGGCGGAGGTCGTCCACTCGCTGGCAAAATGGAAAAGGCTCTCGTTGGCAGAGTATCAGATAGAGCCGGGCTATGGCATCTATACGGATATGAATGCCATTCGTGCGGATGAGGAACTGGATAACCTTCACTCTTTGTATGTCGACCAGTGGGACTGGGAGGCAGTCATCACCAAAGAGCAGCGTACCGTTGCCTATCTGAAGAATGTGGTGGAGCGTATCTATGCTGCCATCCGCCGTACGGAATATCTGACCTGTGAGACGTATCCGCAGATCAAGCCTTTCCTGCCGGAGAAGATCACCTTCATCCATGCGGAGGAATTGTTGAAGATGTATCCCGATAAGACACCTAAGGAGCGTGAGGATGCTATCTGTGAGGCGTATGGTGCTGTGTTCATCATTGGCATCGGTGGCAAGCTCTCGAATGGTGAGAAGCACGACGGTCGTGCTCCCGACTATGACGACTGGTCAACGGTGGGTGAGAATGGCTTGGCAGGACTGAATGGTGATATCCTTATCTGGTATCCGGTATTAGGACGTTCCTTCGAGCTTTCCTCCATGGGTATCCGTGTTGACAAGGAGTCGTTGCTCCGCCAGTTGCAACTGGAGGGTAAGGAGGAGCGTGAGACATTGTATTTCCACCAGAAACTGCTCCATGACGAGCTGCCCCTGAGTATTGGTGGTGGTATTGGTCAGAGCCGTCTCTGTATGGTACTCCTGCATAAAGGGCATATCGGTGAGATACAGGCTTCTATCTGGCCTGACGACATGCGTAAGGAGTGTAAGAAGTTAGGAATGACGTTGATATAATAAGAACTATTACGCTAATTCAAGATCGAGGAGGTCCCGCAGTTTCGCTACTGCGGGATATTCTTTTTCCATCAGCTCAAACTGCTCCCGGCGGGTGAGGATACGCTTCCGCTCTTTCTGTTCCGCAATCCTCATGTCAAGGGTGATGCCACTGTTATGCAGATAGATACGCAAAGTGCTGAGGATGCTGCCCTTTATCTCCGTCATCTGGTCCAACGCCAGTTGGTTGTCCACCACCACCTCTACCTGTGGGAATTCCTTGATGACAGGGTTCATGTTCTTCATACGGGTAGCGATGCCACTCAGATTCTGGGGCATACGGTTACACATCATCATCCACTGGAACTCCAAGTCCTGCTGGGAGAAGTCCAGGTACTCTACTTTAATGACAGAATTAGGGTCGTTAGGCGACAGAGAGCCCGGTATGATCTGCATCTTGCTCTTCACCGTGCTCTTCTCCCGCAGTTTGTTCCAAGAGAAACCTACTGATTTCTTCAAAGGGGACACCGTCTCCTTAGGACCACCAGTGGAACTAGGATTACTAGGACTACTAGTCCTACCAGCCTCTCCACTCCCAGCCGCAGCTACCTGTGGGGCTGCTTTCCTTGGCTGAGACTGTTGAGTCAAATGCTTAAACAGGGATTTTAATCTTCTGGGCTTACGCCCACTGCCAGCCCCCTCGTCGGGCTGAGTCAGTTGTGCTATCTCGATGAGTGTCAGCTCTACCAGCAGCCGCTTGTTAGATGACTGGCGGTAGTTGATGTCACACTGGTTCATCAGTCGCAGGGCATCATACAGGAAGCGAGTCTCACATTTCTGCGCCTGTTGCTGGTATCTCTCCCGCTGTTGGTCGCTGACCTCCAGCAGGGGCAGTGTCTGTGGGTCTTTTGCCATCAGCACGTTACGTACGTGTTTGGCAAGTCCCCCAATCAGCAGTCCTCCGTCGAATCCCTTGTTGATGATCTGGTTCAGCAGCACCATGATGTCACTCACCTTATTCTCCACAGAGAGGTCAGTGATCTTGAAATAGTATTCAGCGTCCAGCACGTTCAGGTCCTCTATCACTTTCTGGTACGTGATGTTCCCCTGACAGAAAGAGGCAGCCTGGTCGAAGATACTCAAGGCGTCACGCATACCGCCGTCAGCTTTCTCCGCAATAACGGCAAGTGCCTGCTCCTCATACTGGATACCCTCTTTCTCTGCCACCGTTTTCAGGTGGTCGATGGTGTTACGTACCGTCATCCGCTCGAAGTCGTAAATCTGGCAACGGCTCAGGATGGTAGGCAGTATCTTGTGCTTCTCTGTCGTGGCAAGGATGAAAATGACATGTGCAGGGGGCTCCTCCAGGGTCTTCAGGAAAGCATTGAAAGCCGCAGTGGACAACATGTGTACCTCGTCAATGATAAAGACCTTGTATTTCCCTACCTGCGGAGGTATGCGGGTCTGTTCCATCAGCGTCTTGATATGCTCCACGGAGTTGTTGGAGGCAGCATCCAGCTCAAAGATGTTGAACGACCGTTGCTCGTTGAAAGCCTGACAACTCTCACAATGTCCGCATGCCTCCCCCTCTTCGGTAGGTGACATACAGTTGATTGCCTTGGCAAAAATACGGGCACAGGTGGTCTTTCCCACCCCTCGGGGACCACAGAACAGGTAGGCGTGAGCCAGCTTCCCGTTCTTCACTGCATTTTTCAGCGTCGTGGTCAGTGCCTGCTGTCCTACTACCGTATCGAAGGTCGTAGGGCGGTATTTCCGCGCTGATACGATATATTCTTCCATGTCTTACACAAATTTCTTGCAAAATTACGAAAAAATTGGAAATAAATTCGTAATTTTGCAGAAAATATGAAGCGACTGAAGAAAATAACAGAGAGACTATACCGCTCACCATGGCTGAAATATGCCCTGGTGACCCTGTTAGCTGTGGTATTTATCGGTTTCGTGGATGACAACAGTGTATGGCATCATTTCAAGAACCAGCAGAAGATTGGTGAACTGCAAGACGAGATCCAGCGGCATACCGAGCAGTATAACCGTGACCGTAAGCAGATTAAGATGCTCGACTCCAATCCTAAGGCGATAGAGAAGATTGCCCGTGAGCGGTATTTTATGAAGGAAGACGATGAGGATATTTTTGTCTTCAGTAACGAACAATCCCAGACAGCAGAATCCCATGAGACAGCTGAGTAAGTTGGAGACCCTCCTGTTACTGTCAGGAGGTTTGTTGATGGTGATAGGCTCCGGAGCGAGTATCTTTCTCCAGTCATGGGCACCCTATGTCTTTGCCCCCGGTGCCCTGTTGTTTGCTGCTATTCAGATGCGTCAGACCTACGAAGGAAAGAATATCACCATCCGTCGCCTTCGCCGTATCATGCTCATCAGTGATGTCCTCTTCCTGTTGGCAGCCCTTATGATGTTTGCCAACCAGGCGAATTTCCTGGGACTGGATTTCCTGCTATATATTAAATATGTGCACAACAACTGGATTATCCTTCTCTTGGTGGCAGCCATTCTCCAGCTATATACCAGTCATCGTATCGCTCATGAATTGGAAAAAGAGGGTAAGTAGGCTAAAAATGCTAAATATTTGCACAAATATATTAAATTGCGCAAATATTTTTCTTCATTTCAAACCATCGTCGTATCTTTGTATCACAAATGAATGAAACATCTATGAAGAAGGTTCTTTTTTTGTCTGTCATCGTTGCATTCTTCGCGTCATGTGCCAGCACCTATAACGTGGAGGGTTCTTCCTCTGTGTCGGCACTGGATGGCAACAAACTCTATCTCAAGGCTATCAAGAATAACGAATTCAAGAATATAGACTCCTGTGAGGTCGTCCATGGGGAGTTCCATTTCACGGGACTGCTTGACACCATACGCATGGCAAGTCTTTATATGGACGATGAGAGTATCATGCCTGTCGTCTTGGAGAAAGGTGAGATTGTCGTGAAGATTGATCCAGCCCGGCAGATGGTAGGGGGAACTCCGATGAATGACTCGCTGTATAAGTTTATCGATAAGCATAACCAGTTGACCAACCAGATGAATGAGCTCTCCCACAAACAGAGCCAGATGCTGCTGGAGGGACTGGACGAGGGTACCATCGACAGCCAGCTTTCTGCTGAGGCAGCGAGAATAGCACAGGAGGAGGACCATCTCGTGATGAAGTTTATCGAGGCGAATTTCGATAACGTCCTGGGACCGGGTGTCTTCATGATGATCACCAGCCAGTATCGTTATCCTATCCTGACTCCTCAGATAGAGGATATTATGTCGAAGGCAACACAGAAATTCAAGGATGACCCCTACGTCAAGGATTATTACCAGACGGCTCAGGAAAACGAGAAACGGATGAGTGGGGTAGAAAAAGAATAGCCTATGCGGACAATCATCGAAGGTGGAACGATAGTGAATGAGGGTCGTACCTTCGATGGTACGATTATCATTGAGGATGGTACTATTACCGCTATAGTCCCTGTAGGCACTATAGCTCCTAAGGATACTATAACTCCCGATGACGAAGTCATTGATGCGAAAGGTTGTTATATCCTCCCTGGCATCATTGACGACCATGTCCATTTCCGTGAACCGGGTCTTACCGAGAAGGCGGACATAGACACAGAGAGCAGGGCAGCGGCAGCAGGGGGTGTCACCACATTCTTCGATATGCCGAATACCAATCCTCAGACAACCACTCTGGAGGCATTGGAGCAGAAATTCTCCCTGGCACGACAGAAGAGTCATGTCAACTACAGCTTTTTCTATGGGGCGACGAATGATAACACGGAGACTTTCTCCCAACTGGACATCCACCGTATCCCGGGCATCAAACTCTTCATGGGCTCTTCTACGGGCAATATGCTGGTAGACCGCAGGGAAACACTGGAGCGTATCTTCCGTACAACACCCTTGCCCCTGATGGCTCACTGTGAGGATACCACCCTCATCAACCGCAATATGGAAGCCGCCAAGGCGAAATATGGTGACGACCCCACAGTGGTCCATCATCCCGAGATCCGTAGTGCTGAGGCTTGTTATGAGAGTACCAGACTGGCAGTGGAACTTGCCCGGAAATATCATACCCGGCTCCATGTCGCCCATCTCACTACAGCGAGGGAGCTGGAGCTCTTCCACTCTCCACTCTCCACTTGCGCTTGCGCGACTGACTCTAAACTCTCAACTCTAAACTCTAAACTCTCCGTAGAAGTCACTCCCAGTCACCTTTATTTCTCAGACCGTGACTACAACCGCCTTGGTACCCGCATCAAATGTAATCCCGCCATCAAGTCAGAACGTGACAGGGAGGCATTGCAACAGGCTCTGAATGACGGTCGCATCACGGTGATAGGCACCGACCATGCTCCGCATCTCCTCTCACAGAAAGAAGGGGGATGTGCAAAGGCTGCCAGTGGTATGCCGATGATCCAGTTCTCACTGGTCACCATGCTCGAACTGGTCGACCAAGGGGTGCTCTCTCTCGAACGGCTCGTAGAACTGATGTGCCATCATCCGGCACAACTCTTTGAGGTACGCCAACGGGGCTTTATCCGTCCCGGCTATCGGGCAGACTTGGTGATGGTTCGTCCCAATACGGGATGGACAGTCACTCCGGCTTGTATACAGAGCAAATGCGGATGGAGCCCGATGGAGGGGCATACCTTCCTGTGGCGGGTGGAACGGACCCTCTGTAATGGGCATACCGTCTATGTGGACGGCAAGGTTGATACGGACTATATCGGAGAGGAGGTTGCCTTCAGATGAAAATAACCTATGCGCTCCACGACCTGCAACCCTATATCAATTGGGCGTATTATTACCATGCCTGGCAGTTGAGGGAACCGGAACAGCAGCAAGAGAGTAGGGCAGAGGCGGAGCAGGTGCTCCGGCATCTTGACACGCATTACCGTGCCCATGCCCTCTTCCATCTCTTCGAAGCACATAGTGAGGGTGATGATGTCATCCTCTCATCGTCGGGTATGCAGCGACCTTGTCGCTGCCCATTCCTCCGTCAGCAACACGGCGACTGTCTCTGTCTTGCAGACTTCATCCATCCGCAGCACGACCATATCGGTATTTTCGCTACTACTGTCGACTGGGGGATGGAGACTGATTTCGACAACGACCCTTATCAGAAGATGCAGGTGCAGCTGCTTGCTGACAGACTCGCTGAGGCAGCAGCCGAGAAACTCCATGAGGAGGTACGCCGTACCATCTGGGGCTATGCCCCTGATGAGCATCTGACGATGGAGGAACTCCATGCTGAGACATTCCAAGGCATCCGTCCCGCCGTAGGTTATCCCTCCCTGCCGGATGCCAGCCTGAACTTTCTTCTCGACGGACTCTTGCAGTTTAAGCAGATTGGTATCCGTCTCACAGAGAATGGTGCCATGAAACCACATGCCAGTGTCAGTGGCTTGATGATTGCTCATCCGGCAGCCCGTTATTTCTCTATCGGGAAGATCGGTGACGACCAACTCCAGGACTATGCCCGTCGCCGTGGACTCCCTGTCCCTCTCCTTCGTAAATTCCTCTCACCTTATTTATAACCTCAATCCTTCAATCCTTCAATTCTTCAATCCTTTAATCCTTCAATCCTTTAATCCTTCAATCCTTCAATTCTTCAATTCTTCAATCCTTCAATTCTTCAATCCTTTAATTCTTTAATTCTTTATGATTGCCCGTTACGCAGTACCTTTTTTCGTCATCATGGCATTTGTCGTATTACCCGTCATTGCCTTTTTCTTATGCCGCTTCCTGTTCCCTCGTCGTTGGGGAAAGAAGATTGGCGCATGTGTCTCCCTCATCCTGGTGCTCTTCGCTCTCTATGGCATGTTTGTGGGCTACCAGCAGTTGGACATCCGTTATGTGGAATACCATAGCAAAGACCTCCCGGCAGCTTTCGACGGCTACCGCATCGTCCAGTTCTCGGATGCACATATCGGAACGATGACAGGCATGCGTAAATGGATGTTACAGCGGGGTGTCGACAGTATGCAGGCACTGCATCCGGATATGATCGTGTTTACGGGTGACCTGCAGAATGTATATCCCGAGGAACTCGTCGAGCACCTCCCGCAACTCAGCAGGTTAAACGCTCCCGACGGGGTATATTCCGTCCTTGGCAACCATGACTATGCGACCTATCTGCAGGCAGACTCACTGGAGAAAGAGGCGAATAACAGGAGGACACAGGCTTTGGAGCGTCAGGCAGGATGGACTCTTCTGATGAATGAGCATCGTGTCATCCGTCGGGATAGCGACTCTATCGTCATTGCCGGAATGGAGAACTGGGGGACAGTGAAGCGTATGCCCCGTCGGGGTGATGTCGCTAAAACACTTGCCGGACTCACCTCTCACCATCCTTTCATCATCATGCTTCAGCATGACCCTACGGCATGGCGTGAGAAAATCCTCAAGGAGAGTCAGGCACAGTTGACGCTAAGTGGTCATACACATGGGGGACAGGCTGATATTTTCGGATATTCTCCGGCAGCCTTAAGCTATGATGTCTATGAAGGATGGGCTTACGAAGGGTCTCGCGCCCTCTTTGTCTCTACGGGTCTTGGAGCCCTCATCCCTTTCCGTCTGGGACTTCCGGGTGAGATTGTCGTCATCACCCTTCGTAAAGAATAGTCTCTAAACTCTCAACTCTAAACTCTCAACTAAAGGACTGACTCTAAACTCTAAACTCTCCACTCTCCACTCACTGATCGGGGTTCTCTACAAATCCTTGGTATTCAGGAGTCAGTGACTGCATGATGGCATCGTAAGATTGTTGCAGTGTCGACTGGACATTCTCCGGTCCTTGTGACTGGGGATAGATGGGGGCATGAATGGTAAGCGTTAAGGGATGCCAGTTGACGAAATGCCAGTCACGGAAACGGGGCATCACGTCAAACGACCCGTTGATGGTCATGGGGACAACCGGCAACTGCAACTCATCGGCAAGGGTAAAGGCTCCTTTCTTGAAGACACCCATGTGTCCCGTAAAGCTGCGGGAACCCTCCGGGAACACCACCACACTGCAATTACCTGTCTCCAGTGTATGGCGTACCGTCTTGTACATCGCACGTACTTTCGCCGTTCCACGACGGTCTACGAATATCTGGTGTGACTTCTTACAGGCATAGCCTACAAAGGGAATCTTCTTCAACTGGTATTTCATCATCCATTTGAAATTCCTGCCCAGATAACCATATATCAGGAAGATGTCGAAAGCACCTTGGTGGTTTGCCACAAAGACAAACGACTCGTCTTTCGGCAGGTCCTCGCCCCCTTCCACCTTCACAGGAAGGAGAAAAACCTTGGTAATGACTCGTGCCCACCAGCGTCCCGGATAATAACCCCAGTAATGTCCATCCCCGATGGTACAGCCTATCCCTACCACCAACGCAGTCCAGATGGTCATCAGAATGGTCACAGGTACTGCAATAAATATTTGATAAATCCTATATAATATTTTCACCACTCTCAACTCTCCACTCTCAACTAAACAACTGTCTCTAAACTCTAAACTCTCAACTCTCAATTCTCCACTCTCAACTCTCCACTCTCGGATATTTCCTCGTCCATCCGTCCCACCGTAATCGCATGACACCGAAGAACGCCTCGCCGAAGATGCCTCCAGACATTTTGGAGGTACCCTCCTTGCGGTTGACGAAGATGACAGGTACTTCCTTGATCTTGAAACCAATCTTATAGGCGGTGAATTTCATCTCTATCTGGAAGGCATAGCCCTTGAAACGGATCTTGTCAAGCTCGATGGTCTCCAGTACTCGGCGTTTGTAGCACTTAAACCCGGCGGTGGTGTCATGTACCTTAAAGCCTGTGACAAACCGTACGTATTTCGAGGCGAAATAACTCATCAGTACTCTGCCCATCGGCCAGTTGACGACATTCACACCACTCACATAACGACTGCCGATGGCAAGGTCGTTGCCCTCCTCCGCACAGGCAGCATAAAGGCGGGGCAGGTCATTGGGGTCGTGACTGAAGTCTGCATCCATCTCGAAGATATAGTCGTAAGGATGTGCCAGAGCCCATTTGAAACCTGCGATATAGGCGGTGCCCAGTCCTTGTTTCCCACTCCGTTCGAGGATAAACAGCTGGTTGGCAAATTCCGTCTCCATGAGTCCTTTGACGATGGAAGCAGTCCCGTCGGGCGACCCATCATCTACCACGAGGATATGGAAGCTTTTCTCCAAGGCGAAAATGGCTCGGATGATCTTCTCGATATTCTCCTTTTCGTTATACGTCGGAATAATGACGATGCTATCACTTTCTTTCATACTGCAAAGATAGTGCAAACCGAAGAAAAAGCAAAATAAATTTCAATTTATTTTTATTTTTGAGTATCTTTGCACCCGCAAATATGACCATTCAGGATTTAGTGCAGTTGTACGGGCAGGCTCCCCAGGTGGAAACCCTGCGGAAAACGATAGGGGAAAAGTCGGTGAAAACGATTTTCCTCGACGGACTCGTTGCCTCCTCCGCACCCCTTCTGCTCTCTGCTGTCATCGCTCGGCAATCTAAAGCCCATTCACTCATCATCCTCAATGATGAGGAAGAGGCAGGCTATTTCTATCAGGACCTCAAGCAGGTGCTGGGAGACGGACAGGTGCTGTTCTTCCCCTCCTCCTTCCGTCGTGCCATCAAATATGCACAGCGTGACGCTGCCAATGAGATCCTCCGTACCGAGGTTCTCACCCGCCTCGCCTCTCACCTCTCACCTCTCACCTCTCACCTCTCACCTCAGGACGCTCACCTCTCACCTCTCACCTCTCACCTCTTCCTCATTACGTACCCGGAAGCCCTTGCTGAGCAAGTCGTTTCCGCAGAGCAGCTAAAGGCACAGACCTTGGTGCTGCGCAAGGGACAGACCATAGCCGTTGATGGACTGGTGAGACAACTCCGTGACATGGGTTTGCATGAGGTGGACTACGTCTACGAGCCGGGACAGTTTGCCCAGCGTGGGTCTATCCTCGATGTCTATAGTTACAGCAGTGAGTATCCCTTCCGTCTCGACTTCTTCGGTGACGATGTCGACTCCATCCGCACCTTTGAGGTCGACGACCAGCTCTCCCGTGACCAGCGCAGCGAGGTCACCCTCGTCTCCTCTGCTGCGACCCAGTCGCAGCCATCATCCACCGCTTCACGCTCCATCCTCCATTACCTCCCCGCAGGGTCGTTCGTCTTTGCCAAGGACTTCTCTTATATCCATGACACGATAGACCATATCTGTCAGGAGACGAATCCGGAGGACGTACAGGTGATGAATGGTGATGAGTGGCAGAAGACGATGACCTCCTTCCGTCAGGTGGAGTTTGGCAGTCATCCCTCCCAAACGCCGGAGGTCACCCTGTCGTTCCATACGGCTCCACAACCTCTGTACCATAAGAATTTCGACCTCCTCCGCCAGTCGCTTGCCGACTATCAGGCGAAGGGTTACCACCTATATATATTAGCGGACAGCCAGAAACAGCTGGACCGCCTTCATGATATCCTCTCACCTCAGGACGCTGACCTCTCATCTCTAACCTCTCACCTCTCACCTCTCACCTCTCCACTCTCCACTCTCAACTCTCCACTCTCCACTCTCAACTATATTAGCCCTTCCCTCCATGCGGGCTTTGTCGATCACGACCAACAGCTCTGTGTCTTCACCGACCATGAGATTTTCGACCGTTATCACCGCTATAGCCTCCGCTCCGACAAGGCACGGAACGGAAAGGTGGCACTCACCCTTAAGGAACTCCAACAGTTTGAGATGGGTGACTATATCGTCCATGTCGACCATGGCATCGGTAAGTTTGGAGGACTGGTGAGAATGCCGATTCAGGACCCTCCTAAATCCCCCCTGTTGAGGGGGGACTTACCAGTCTCTCCCCCTAAACAGGGGGAGTCGGAGAGGGTCAAATACCAGGAGATGATCAAAATCATCTACCAGGGTGGGGGAGCCATCTATGTCTCTATCCATTCTCTTTATAAGGTGAGCAAGTACAAGGCGCAGGATAATGGGGAACCGCCTCGCCTCTCACAGCTGGGTACTGGACAGTGGGAACGGATGAAGGAACGGACGAAGAACAAACTGAAGGATATCGCCCGTGACCTCATCAAGCTGTATGCGGCACGCAAACGGGAGAAGGGCTTTGCGTTTAGTGCTGACAGTTACCTGCAGCATGAGCTGGAGGCATCATTCCTCTATGAGGATACTCCTGACCAGTTGAAGACGACCAATGAGGTGAAGGGGGATATGGAACAGGCTCGTCCCATGGATCGCCTGGTATGTGGGGATGTAGGTTTCGGCAAGACGGAGATAGCTGTACGGGCTGCTTTTAAGGCGGCTTGTGACTCTAAACAGGTGGCGGTGCTGGTACCTACCACCGTCCTTGCTTTCCAGCATTACCAGACGTTCTGTAAACGCCTGAAGGACTTCCCCGTTCGGGTGGATTACCTGACCCGTGCCCGTACCCCTAAGCAGACCAAGGAACTCCTCCACGACTTGGCGGAGGGAAAGATTGATATTCTCATCGGTACGCATAAACTGATTGGGAAGTCGGTGAAATTTAAGGACCTCGGACTGCTCATCATTGACGAGGAACAGAAATTCGGGGTGTCCGTGAAAGAGAAACTCCGTCAGATGCGGACGAATGTCGATACCCTGACGCTCACCGCGACTCCCATCCCCCGTACCCTCCAGTTCTCGCTGATGGGTGCCCGTGACCTGAGTATCATCCAGACACCGCCTCCTAACCGCTATCCCATCCAGACGGAGATTCATACGCTCAGTGGGGAGGTCATCGCTGATGCCATCCAGTTTGAACTGTCCCGCAACGGACAGGTGTATTTCGTCACTCCTCGTATCAACGACCTGCAGCGGATAGCGGATATGATACATCTCTATATCCCGGAGGCGAGGGTTGCCATCGGTCATGGACAGATGAAACCTGACGAACTGGAGAATATCATCTTCGATTTTGTGAATCACGACTATGACGTGTTGCTCTCCACGACAATCATCGAAAATGGTATCGATATCCCGAATGCGAACACAATCATCATCAATGGGGCGCATCATTTCGGACTCTCTGACCTCCACCAGATGAGGGGCAGGGTAGGGCGAGGCAACCGCAAGGCGTATTGCTACCTGCTGGCACCACCGCTCGCTGACCTCCCACAGGAGAGTCGCAGACGCTTAGAGGCGCTGGAGACGTTCAGTGAACTGGGCAGTGGTATTCAGATTGCTATGCAGGACCTTGATATCCGGGGTGCCGGCAACCTCCTTGGTGCTGAACAGTCGGGCTTTATCGCTGACCTCGGTTATGAGACGTACCAGAAAATCCTCAATCAGGCGATGAAAGAGCTGAACTTCGAAATGAGAAATGAGGAATTAGAAATGAGTCATCGACGTAGTCGCTTTTACAAAGAGCATAGCTCGACTAAAAGAAATGAAAATGATGAAATGAAAAATGATAGTTATTCCTCATTTGTCATTGACACCGTCATTGACACGGACCTCGCACTCTATTTCCCGGATCAGTATGTGCCGTCAGACAGTGAGCGGATGCTGCTCTACCGGGAACTCGACAACCTGCATACGGATGAGCAGTTGGCGGCATACCGCTCCCGGCTCGTCGACCGCTTCGGTCCTGTACCGCAGGAGGGTGAGGAGTTGATGCTCGTCGTACCTTTACGTCGTCTGGCAGGACAGCTGGGATGTGAGAAATTGTTACTCAAACAAGGACGGATGACCCTTTTCTTTGTCTCCGACCCGAATCACCCGTTCTACCGCAGCACGGCTTTCGACCATATCCTCCAGTATGTGGCGACCAACCCTCGTCGCTGTCAGTTCCGTGATGCTAACGGCAAGCGCTCCCTCCTCCTCACCGACATCCCCACCGTCTCTGCTGCCCTCTCCCTCCTCAAATCCTTCCTGTCTGTTTAAATAGGAATAAAAATAAATCGAAACTCAACTTTCGCAAGTTGTAGGAGTAAAGGAGTTAAAGGAGTTAAGAAGTTAGGACAATACTTCGTGGCACCCGAGACTTCGGTGGAAAGTAGCGATTACGGGACTAACGTCTTAACTCCTTTTTACTCCTTAACTCCTTTAACTCCTAAGAAGTTTAACAAATGCGAAACTTAAAATAAATCGGAATTTATTTTGTATTTTGCTCGGTTTGCACTATCTTTGACCTGACGGTCGAAGATACTCACGTTCGAAAGAAAAAATAAATGAATTTATTTTGTTCTTTGCTCACTTATTCGTATCTTTGCACCCGATATAGAACAATACCACCACAATGGGAAACAACTGGGTTGTGATACGAACCTTCAATCGAAAGGAGATGGAGATAGGGTCATTTCTGAAGGAAAAGGGACTCACGTACTTCATACCCATGACCTACACGGAAAAGCTCGTTGGCAACGAGCCAAAACCCCGTAGGAAATTGGTTCCCGTGGTTCACAACTACGTGTTCCTGCAGAAGAGCTGTGGGGACAATGAGTTGCGGCAGATACTCAACGAATGCAGGGTGCCCCTCCTGTTGCTCTGTAACAAGATGGACAATCGGATTAGTGAGGTGTCTGACAAGGAAATGACTGATTTTCGGCTGCTCTGTGACCCTGACTATGCAAAGACCCCGGTGGAGTTCCTGGATGCCAACGAGGCAGAGGCAAAACCTGGTAAGGAAGTCGAGGTGTTACACGGTCAGTTTGCGGGAGTCCGTGGGAAGCTTCACCGGAGCGGTAAGAAGTTCTGGCTTATCAAGACCGTAGGGAGCCTCAGTGTCATGCTCCGCATCTCCCGCTGGTACTGCAAGGTAGTGGAGGAAAATTAGTAATTTGGAATTATTAATTAGAAATTAGGTAATCGTCGTAAGACGCTTTTACAAAGCGAAGCGACTAAAAGAATATTAATGAAACGAACCCTTTTTTCAATGATGCTGGCGATGGTGTCGCTGGGTGCCTTCGCACAAGGCATGAGTGACAGTGAGGTCGCTTCTTTCATTGCCCGTGAGGCAACTGCAGGCTCCAGTCAGGCACAGATCGTGACGAAACTGATTCAGAAAGGTGTGCAGATCGAACAGATCCGTCGTGTCCGTAACCAGTATGACAAGCGTCGTACGGAGGGTGGAACGGATGCCAATGCCGCAGGAGCTGCTGGTGGCACTGACCGTTTGCGTCAGAACTATACCGGCTCCACCACCCAGGAGTTGAATACCGCCAAGGTAGGCACCACCGGTGAGGTCTATGCCAATGCTAGTGACGATGTGGCACAGGTGGAGCATGACGTACAGGCGACGAGTAGTGTCACCGCTGGTACGGGTAAGAGAATCTTCGGTCATGACATCTTCCGCCGTGGAAGGTTGAGTTTCGAGCCGAATATGAATATCGCCACGCCCGAGGATTACGTGCTGGGTCCTGGCGATCAGGTGATCATCGATATCTATGGGGCTTCGCAGAAGACCCTCCAGCTGACCGTCTCCCCGGAGGGTGACATCACCGTCCCGGGCTATGGTCCCATCACGGTGGCAGGCATGTCTGTCGCTGCCGCCCAGTCGAAGATCCGCTCCACGGTGGGCTCCCGCTACAGCAGCAGTACGCTGCGCACCACCCTGGGTCACACCCGCACCATCATGGTCAACGTGATGGGTGAGGTACGCGCCCCGGGAACCTATCACCTCAGTGCCTTTGCCTCCGTCTTCCATGCCCTTTATATGGCGGGCGGTATCAACAGCAATGGTACCTTGCGTAACGTGAAGGTATACCGTAACGGACAGCTCGTGACGATTGTCGATATCTACGAGTATATCCTCAACGGTCGTCTGGCAGGTAACATCCGCCTGCAGGAAGGGGATGTCATCCAGGTCGGCTTATACGACTGTCTGGTGGGTGTCACCGGTAATGTGAAGCGCCCGATGTTCTATGAGATGCGTAAGAACGAGAGTATTGCCACCCTCATCAAATATGCCGGAGGCTTTACCGGCGATGCCTATAAGAAATCCATCCGTCTGACTCGTCAGACCGGAGAGAAATATGCTGTCTATACCGTCGATGAGTTTGAGCTCAGCTCTTTCCAGGTCGATGATGGTGATGCCATCGAGGTCGATGGTATCCTCAACCGTTATGAGAACATGGTAGAGGTGAAAGGTGCCGTCTTCCGTCCCGGACAGTATCAGTTAGGCAATGAGATCAACTCCGTCCGCTCGTTGATAGCCCATGCCGCGGGAGTCACCGAGGATGCCATGACGAACCGTGGTGTGCTCCACCGCCTAAAGGCAGACCGTAGTCTGGAGATCATCGCGGTGGATGTCAAGGGCATTATGGCAGGCACCGTTCCCGATATCCCCTTGAGGAACGAGGACGTGCTCTTCATCCCGACGGAGGCAGACCTACGCCAGCAGCGCACCCTGACCATCACGGGAGAGGTGATGAGCCCTGGTACCTACCAGTATGCGGATAACACCACGTTGGAGGACCTCATCTTACAGGCAGGAGGTCTCACAGATGCCGCCAGTGTGGTTCGTGTGGATATCTCCCGTCGCATCCGTGACCCGAAGTCAATCGCCGCACCTAATGAGATCTCCAAGAGTTTCTCCTTCGGACTGAAGGATGGTTTTGTGGTGGATGGCACCCCGGGCTTCCTATTGGAACCTTATGATGTCGTCCATGTCCGTCGGAGCCCAGGGTTCAAGACCCCTCGTAACTTCACCGTTACCGGTGAGGTGGTCTTTGAGGGTGTCCAGACCATGACGACCAAGAATATGCGTCTGTCTGATGCCATCAAGCTCGCAGGTGGTCTCACGGATCAGGCTTATCCGAAGAATGCCCGTTTGGAGCGTGTGATGAATGATGACGAGAAGGCTCGTCGTGACTTCCTGATCCAGCAGGTTCGTAAACAGTCGGGTGGCTGGGGGAATGACTCTATTGCCATCAATCAGTTGGCATTGGCAAATACTTATCCCGTGGGTATCTACCTCGACAAGGCATTGGCGAATCCTGGTTGTGAGGAGGATATCGTCTTGCGTGAGGGCGACCGTCTCGTCGTACCAGAGTATATCAGTACGGTGAAGATATCGGGTAATGTGATGTATCCGAATACCGTCTCCTATAAGCCCGGCAAGAGCTATCGCTGGTATGTCAACCAGGCTGGTGGCTTCGGCAACCATGCCAGAAAACATAAGACGTGGATTATCTATCCGAATGGTACGATGGCAAAGGTTGGTCATGGTGCCAAGGTAGAGCCCGGTTGTGAGATTGTGGTACCGATGAAGCCGAAACCAGAGCCAGGTCTCGTCCAGCAGTGGGTAGGCATCGGTCAGTCACTGGTGAGCATGTCCGCCCTGTTAACGATTATGATCAAGCAGTTCTGATTTAATTCTTTTAGTCGCTTCGCTTTGTAAAAGCGTCTTGCGACGATTACTTCAATTTTTCAATTTTTCAATCTTTCAATTCTTCAATTTTTGAATATTTCAATCTTTCAATTCTTCAATTCTTCAATTTTTCAATATTTCAATTTTTCAATTCTTCAATTTTTCAATTTTTTAAAGTGATGAGTGAAAACGAATATATAGAGCAGGAGGAGTCCTCCGTAGACTATGGACAAATCTTCACCACGCTTATAAAGCGCAAGCGCTTATACTATAAAGTGCTGTCCATCACCTTCGTGGGGGCATGTATCTTCACCCTCGGACTCCGTAACTACTACACCTGTGAGGTACTGTTGAGCCCGGAGTTAAGCACTACCAACAGGTCCACTAACATAGCATTGTTAACACAGCTGGGTATGAACATGCGTACCTCGATGATGGCGACAGAGGCATTGTACCCAACGGTTTATCCGGAACTGATGAACTCGACCGATTTCAAGGCGACGCTGTTTAGCGTTCCTGTCCATAAGAAGGACTCTACCCGTATCCTGTCGTATTACGACTACCTGGCTCACGAGCAGAAACCCTCATGGTGGGGCGCTGCCATCTCGGCTCCCTTTAAACTCCTGGGTGAGTTGATAGGTACGAAAGACACCATCGACCAGCACAAGGTGAATCCATTTATGCTGACCAAGGAACAGTCGAGGATTGTGAAAATGATTGATAAGAAGGTGGTGTGTGATGTCGATCTGAAGTCGATGGTGATTTCCATCCAGGTCACGGATCAGGATCCGCTCATCTGTGCCACGATGGCTGACACGGTTCAGCGTCGCCTCCAGGATTTCATCACCGACTACCGTACGAAGAAGGCGAAGGTTGATTTGGAGTATACTCGGACATTGTTTAAGGAGGCAAAAGCTCGCTATGACAAGGCGCGCCAGCTCTATGCCAGCTACAGTGATGCGAACCAGGACATGATCCTCCAGTCGTATAAGACAAAACTGATCGACTTGGAGAACGAGATGCAGTTGCAGTTTAATAACTATAATGCGGTGGCTCGGCAGCTCCAGGTGGCGGAGGCGAAGGTGCAGGAGGACACGCCTGCCTTCACGCTGTTGCAGAGTGCCACGGTTCCGGTGAAGAAGGCGGGGCCAGCTCGTGCGAAGATGGTTCTCGTCTTCCTCTTCCTCGCTTTCCTCGGTACCACCGTATATATATTAAATAAGGAAAAACAACTGAAGCCCTTGCTGGGAATGTAGTTGAGAGTTTAGACTCTCAACTAAACAAACGGTGATTCGAAATCCTTAAGGAGGGGATGCTTCGTGTCCTTTTCTGATAGGATAGCATGGTCGGTGGGTATTCGCCAGTCGATGCCCAGTGAGTCATCCAAAATACGGATGCCACCATCAGCCTCAGGATGATAGAACTCATCACACTTATATTGGAAGACTGCCGTCTCACTAAGGACGGAAAAGCCGTGGGCAAAGCCCTTCGGGATAAAGAACTGGAGATGGTTCTCCTCCGTCAGCTCTACTGCTACATGTTGACCGTAAGTAGGACTACCCTTACGAATATCCACTGCCACATCAAGCACTGCACCTTTTACACAACGAACTAGTTTGCTCTGAGTAAATGGTGGACGCTGGAAATGTAAGCCGCGCATCACTCCGTAGGATGATTTACTCTCATTGTCCTGTACAAACGTGACAGGACCTATTTTCTCGTCAAACTCCCGTTGAGAAAACGACTCAAAGAAATAACCACGGGCATCCTCAAAAACACGGGGCTCGATGATATAGACCCCCTCTATTGCCGTCTTCTTTACTTCCATACTTTCTCCATGTCATGTTTCACCATGATTCTTACTAGTTCCTCAAAACTCGTCTTCTGAGGATTCCAGCCCAACAGGGTCTTCGCCTTCGTCGGGTCGCCCAACAGCTGGTCTACTTCCGCAGGACGGAAATATTTCGGATCGACCTCAACGAGGACTTTGCCCTCTAAGTTGAGAGTTGAGAGTTGAGAGTTGAGAGTATTAACGCAGATACCTTTCTCATTGACACCCTCACCCTCCCAGCGGAGTTCTATTCCTGCCTCTTTAAAGGCGAGGGTACAGAACTCACGGACAGAGTGATACTGTCCGGTGGCAATGACAAAGTCGTCGGGTTTCTCCTGCTGCAGGATGAGCCACATACACTCGATATAGTCCTTGGCATAGCCCCAGTCACGCAGGGAGTTGAGGTTTCCGAGGTATAGCTTGTCCTGTTTGCCTTGGGCAATACGGGCAGCGGCAAGGGTGATCTTACGGGTCACGAAGGTTTCACCACGACGTTCTGACTCATGGTTGAACAGGATACCGTTACAACAGTACATCCCATAGCTCTCCCTGTAGTTCTTCATGATCCAGTAGCCATAGAGCTTGGCAACACCATACGGGCTACGGGGATAGAAAGGGGTGGTCTCTTTCTGGGGCACTTCCTGTACCATACCGAAGAGTTCTGAGGTTGATGCTTGGTAGATGCGACAGGTGTCGGCAAGTCCAACGATGCGTACTGCCTCCAACAGGCGGAGGACACCCATAGCATCGGCATCAGCAGTAAACTCTGGTACGTCGAAGCTCACTTTCACATGACTCTGCGCAGCAAGGTTATAGATCTCGTCGGGTTTAACTTCAGAGATGATACGGATGAGTGACGAGCTGTCTGTCATATCGCCCCAGTGCAGGTTGACGAGTCGTTTTTTCTTCATGTCACGCACCCATTCGTCTAAGTACAGGTGCTCAATGCGTTCTGTATTGAACGAACTGCTACGGCGGAGGACGCCATGTACCTCATATCCTTTCTCTATCAGGAACTCGGCGAGGAATGACCCGTCCTGTCCTGTAATACCAGTGATTAATGCTACTTTCATGTTTTTTCCTATTATTTGTGCAAAGTTAGTGTAAACCAAATAAAACACCAAATATTTCGTGAGTTATTTTTTTTATATATTGTCACACAGATCTCACTGATCCCACAGATTTTGATGGCTGTAGCTGTAACTGCTGTCGCAGTTTCGTTGTGCTGTATGTGTTTCTTCATGCTTTTGTTCCATCTACAGCCATTCCACAGAACATGAATCCGTGGAATATTTTTATGATGTTTGTTATTGTCGGGAACCCGTTGAAAGCTTGCTTTCATAAAGGGTTTCAGGCGATAATAAACCTTTATTCGTCAGAATAAAAAGAAGTCTGAAAGACTTATCATAAAAATAAAAGATCTGTGAGATCCGTGAGATCTGTGTGACGTTACATTCCCGCTCTTCGGATAGTCAGGGGAATTGCCTCGGGATGGGAGAGGCAGAACGATGGGGCATCCTCGACGACACAGGCGAGGTAACCACCACCACCTGCTCCCGGCATTTTCCATGCCAGTACTCCAGGCACCCGTGACCACTTGTCAATCACATCTTGAATACTTCCCACTTCAGGACTACTCTCCACGCTACACTCTACACTCTCAACTGGTCTCACCATCCCCGGGAACATCGCTGTCTGCGCATCGAAACTGTCACGGTAGGCATGGGCAAAGGCTTGCAGGTCGGTATCCATGATAGCCTGCCAGCAACGGTCTGCGGCAGCAGCTAACGCCTCTACCTTCTCCTTGGTGATATCCTTGCCCTCCACGACACTACACCCCGGGCGACGGGGCTCCATGGGAATCATCACCAGGTGTTGCTCCAGCCAGCGGAGGATGCGCTCATCCTGACACATCTCTATCTTCTCAGGCCAGAAGCGGTTGTCGTAGTAATGGCGGCAGAGTCCCGGTACACAGATACCTATCGCATCCTGTGCCCCACTGATGATACCATCACTGCGCTCGGGGTCATTCTCAAAACAGAACACCAGTTTGGCAAGCATCTCCGGATCCATATTCGGCAACTGGTACGGCCATATCTTACGGATGGTGTTACGTGTACTGGTAGACAGTCCGCAACGCTCCCGTATCTCGAAAGTGGGCTCCAAGGAGATGGTGATTGCCCAGCCCGGTGCATACTGGCTGACATACGGCTGGTCAATCCATGTTCCTGCGATATCGAGACGGGTAGGAATCTGCGGTTCCGTCTTCTTCAGGTCGGTACTGCTACGGGCAGTGAGCCCCTCGTGCGGGTCACGCTGCAGCACCACATACTCAATGCCCCGTTCCTCACAGACCCGTCGTTTATCCTCACTACCACCGTCACTGTTCACCACCAGGATATCAGGTTTCACGATATCGAGGGTCGGGAGGAAGTCGAGTACACCACTTCCTGCATTGATACAGGCATCTTTGACATATCTGATGCTCTTCACCATGAACAGGCGTTCCTGTTCGTTGTACACGGTCTTATGGTGTTTATACTCCTGTATGGTGGCATCGCTGCCGATACCGACATACAAATCACCGTATTCCGCTGCCTGGCGGAAGAACTCCACATGACCGCTATGTAACAGGTCGTAACACCCACTGACAAATACTTTCTTTTTGTTCATAGTGCAAAGTTACGAAAAGTTGAGAGCAAAACAAAAGAATTTATTCTTTTTTTTGCCGAGACGGAGTAAGTTCGATGATGAAGACACCAAAGTTACGAAAAGTCGAGAGCAAAACAAAAGAATTTATTCTTTTTTTTGCCGAGACGGAGTAAGTTCGGCGAAGCCAATGATACATAATTTAATTGAAAAGTTAAAAATTTATTGTCACACAGATCCCACAGATCTCACAGATTCAATGGCTGTAGCTGTAACTGCTGTCGCAGTTTCGTTGTGCTGTATGCGTTTCTTCATGCTTTTGTTCCATCTACAGCCATCCCACAGAACATGAATCCGTGGAATATTTTTATGATGTTTGTTATTGTCGGGAACCCGTTGAAAGCTTGCTTTCATAAAGGGCTTCAGTCGATAATAAACCTTTATTCGTCAGAATAAAAGAAGTCTGAAAGACTTATCATAAAAATAAAAGATCTGTGAGATCCGTGAGATCTGTGTGACATTTTTCTTTAGATATAAGTAAAATTATACAAAAGAAAATTTGTTTTTAACCCAGATATTTGTATCTTTGCAGCGCATAAAAATTTCAAGTAATGGAACAGAATGAGCTAACTTATCTGATACGAGGTGCTATTTTTGAAGTTTATAACACTCTGGGACCAGGACTTCTTGAGTCAGTCTATGAGGAAGCATTATGCTACGAACTGGCTAATAGAGGGTTACGGTGTGAGCGGCAAAAAAGAGTCCCTCTTGTTTATAAAGGAAGAGAACTGACCTCAGACCTTCGCCTGGATATTCTGGTAGAAGACCAGATCATCATTGAACTAAAAGCAGTAGAAGATATTAAAGCCGTATTCTATAAACAACTAAAAACCTATTTGAAGTTGACTAATTTGAAGTTAGGGCTCCTGGTGAATTTCAGTTCAAATGATATGAAGGAAGGAATCCATCGCGTCATTCTCTGACAATTTCATGCTTTTGTTCCATCTACAGCCATCCCACAGAACATGAATCCGTGGAATATTTTTATGATGTTTGTTATTGTCGGGAACCCGTTGAAAGCTTGCTTTCATAAAGGGTTTCAGTCGATAATAAACCTTTATTCGTCAGAATAAAAGAAGTCTGAAAGACTTATCATAAAAATAAAAGATCTGTGAGATCCGTGAGATCTGTGTGACATTTAATGGTACCACATTTGAAAGATGCCGATGACCATACGTATCATCGGCATCCAGATTTTTAGAGGTCCTTGTATTCCGCAACATCGAAACACGGACACGCTTTCTTGACCCAGGGAAGGTCACGGTGACCGAGGATCTTTGCAAATGGATAGTCAGCACGCAGACTGTAGAGCAGCGTGAGGAGGGTATGCTTCTGGGCTGGTGTCCGGGTGTCGGCAGGTCTGCCCCTCTCGTCCAGTCCTCCCTCATAGCAGATCCCGATACTATGTTTGTTGAAGTGGCGGGCATGGGCACCTGGCGTATCTTCAGAACGGGTCATGTGCAGTTGTCCGTCCCGTGTGATATAGTAGTGGTAGCCGATGCCGTTGATGCCCCGTGCCCTATGGCATGCCTCCAGTGCTTCCACGGGGAAGTCCCTGTTGCAGCGTGTCGCACTGCAGTGTATCACTATCAGATCAATCTGTCTCATTTCTTCAATTTTTCATTTCTTCAATTTTTCAATCCTTCAATTTTTCAATCCTTCAATTTTTCAATCCTTCAATTTTTCAATCCTTCATTCCTATTTCATCACGCAGCTTTGCATGAAGAAGGTACTGAGTGCTGCGGTCAGCACGGTAACGATGAAATTCACGATTTTACTTAATGTCTCTTTTTTCATTTTTTTTCTCAGTTTAAGTTATTAATAAGTTATTCAATTCCCTTTTTAATTGTCACACAGATCTTGTAGATCGCACAGATTTATTTTACCACAGATAACGATGTGACAAAAGCCGAGGCTAGTCGCCTCTCTCAAGGCTAAGCCATAAGAGCTGAGCTTAAAGCGAGCTTTGGCTCTTCTCTTCTGTCTTACCCTTGCCGTTGAAGCTTCGCTTCCCCGGTCTTTTGTCACATCTTTGATATTATCCTTTTGATTTCTTACATCCGCCTTCATCCATTAAAATCCGTGGGATCTACCAGATCTGTGTGACAATATTTCAAAGAACGAGAGGGAGGAAGGAAAAAGGGGATGATCAGACTGCGTCCATGAGAGATATGTGATGTAAGAGGTAAGAGAGAAGAAACTCTTGACACTCTTCTGGGGTCTCATCGCTTTGTCCCTGCCTCACCCCCTATCCCCCACAGGATGACTAGTTGCCGGCAGGCTCAGGAGTCTCCTCCTTCTTTTTCTGCTTAGACATGATGAGATCCTTCGCATTCATGAACGAGGCACGCTTCTTCAGCGTCTTCGACGACAAGTCGTTGATGTCCTGACGGTTAGGACGGAAGCGGAGGTACAGTCCCTTGATGTCCAGACCGAGGTTGTAGTCCTCCTCCTTAGCGGCACCGCTACTCTTCACGGAGAGGTAGAACGTGCCCAGCTCACCGAACTGCACCTTCTTGCCTTCCATCAGCTGTTCCAGGATACAGTTCTGCAACTTGTTGGCGACACCGAGGCATACGTCCTCACCATAGACGCTGTTGTGCTCCGACATGTGTTTACACAGCTCGTTGTACGTCATGGTCTTGGTGGTTACTACACGACCGAAGAACTTGCCATAGGCAGTAGAACGCAGGTTCTTGTTTTCTCGAATTTTGATTAATACTGGCATAATTTAAAAAGTTTAGAATTTAAAGTTTTGAGATGAGAGTAGGCTACCGCGCGACTTGCTTCCTCTCGTTATCAAGTACAAAGTTACAACATTCCGTAACCCTGGTTTCCACTTTTTGCTCATTCTTGCCTTTTTTTTCCTATTTTTTCCCTTTTTTTGTCGATATTAATGCCGTAATTCTTTACAATCCACTCACAGACAATAGGTGGAAGGGAACAACCTTTTTCCATACCCATACTCTCCAGTTCCTCCTGATGCCTCTCTGTCCACTTACGCAGTGTATGGGTGGATACTCCGGCATAATATGCTAACTCTTCTCTTGTTAATGTCTTCATAATTTCTACAATGTTAAAATAAAATAATAAAATGTCTTTTTTTACCCGGTTAAGGGCTTTATCCGACCCGAATAAGGGCTTTATTTAATTCAAATGGAGCCTCTTTTCATACCGTTTAAAGCCTTTATTTACAGTATGTTATGTCGAAAAGTGATTTTAGTGACCCTATTATACGCAAACTATATATATATATGCAATAAAATAAAAAATGTTAAATTTATTTTTTGATAACATATAGGGTTTGTGAAAACTACCATCACTAAAATCACTTTTTGCTCAAAATGGGATTCCAAGTTGCTCATTATCAGATAGATAGTGTTGCACCTCGTTAAGCCCGATTTCGACGACATAATAATAATCACCGTCGTTTCGGTGTTTCCATTCGAACCCCATCTTCCGCATGGTGGCACCAATCTTCCGGGCAGAGATCTGGCTGCTCAGATGCCCGCCACCGAGAAAGACGGAGATCATCGACGCATTCATCCTTTTCGGAACCTCACCGTTCTTCGGTTTCCGCAACCGGTGACTGATCAGCTGTTCCTCGATGCTGACGAGCCGGAAGGGTTCGTTGAGCCGTTCCACCCGCTGCTCCTCTTCCTTGTCAAACCAGAACTGGAAACCACTCAGGTACTCATCCCGCAACTGGGCGTAGAGCTGTTCGTAGTCCATGTCCCACTGCCGTGGGTCATCGATATGACTCACCTTAAAGCACAGCCAGCGGCGGTTGCCCGTCAGGTCAGTCAGGAAACGCTGCTCGTTACCCGAGGCACAGAAGGAGGCAAGGCGTGCTTTCATCTTACGGAACATGGCGTAGGGTCGGCGCTCGTTGATGCTCTCTGCCGTCACCAGTGCTTTCAGCTCAGCCATCTGCCGTCCCTCTGTCGCCTCTATCTCCTCGATCTCCACCAGACAGTTCTCTGCGATGGCGAGTTTGTCATCCTTGGCGGAGAACGAGTTATGGGCATTCTCCCAGAAATAACCACGGAGAGGAGTTGGCAGCAGGTGACGGAAGAAGGTCGACTTATAGATGCCCTGTTCGCCGATGAGGGTGAACACCTGGTGGTTCGCCTGCTTGTCGTCGAGCCAGGTGGCGACCATGGCGACGAGCCATTTATGGAGTGCCCACTCGATATCCTGCTGAGCCTCTTCCGTTGACTGACCGTCGATGACAGGTTCTGCCACGAGGTGGCTGGCGAGTTCCTTCACATGGTCTTTGCCGTCCCATGGTGCCAGTTGGTTGATATACTCACGGACAGGGTGGGAGAGGGTGGAGAAGTCACTGTTCAGCACGCTGAGCACATCCTTCGTCAGTACACGTTTTCCCGTGTCTGCCTCCATCTGGCACCTCATACTCTCCACGACCCGGTCGTTAATCAGCTCGTACTCCCCTTCATCCTGAACCCTTAACCCTTCATCCTGAACCCTTAACCCTTCACCATGAACCCTTAACCGTCTATACATCGTCTGGTCAGTCACGACATTATAGCACACCTGGCAGCGTTCGGTGAGCCAGGTACGTATCTCGGTCGTCGACAGCAAGGCGTTCTTCCGTCCCTTACCCGTCAGACCATTCAGTTTCCAGGTACCATGCAGCGCCTTGTTCTTGTAGCGGTGGCGGATGACATCGTTACGCTCCTTTTCGGGCAGGTCGCCCCATTGCTGCGCTGCCCATTCCTCCAGCTCTTCCTGGTCGATGCCGAAGCGGTTGAAGAGGTATGCGGCATGCAGGATGAAGTCGTGGCGATGGCTCTCCACGTAGAAGCGCTGCTGGTTGTTGAGTGTCTTTTCGATATAGGGCCATGCCTGTTCTATCTTGGCATGCTGCGTGTTAGGGCTGTAATCCTTCCGTGGTCTTCCCCGTTCTTCCGTATTGTTCGCTAAACTCTCCGCCAGGAACTCCTCGTCGGAGATGACAAACGGCTTGCTGTCAGGCTGGTAGTACACCTCCTCGTCATGGGCAAGACCGGAGAGCCGTACGGCATCACAGCATGCCTTGTCGTATTCGCATCCCGTCAACGTCTGGTAGTACTCATTCCCCTTCTTGAAAGCGGCAGGATAGACATCACAGTTGATGGGGCGTTTGCCCTCCCTCTCGAAGCGGTAGATGACCCGGAGCCCCTCCCCGCTGATGGTCCGGTAGCAGAGGAACGTATGCGGGTCCTGACAGATCCTCGCTCTTACATCATCCATCTTACATCTTACATCGTTTATCTTGTCAATATCACACAAAGCGAACCCCGTGGCATACTCCACGTCAGGCAGTTGCCTGCCTGCCGGTTTGAAGACGACACCCACGCTGAAGGCAGGCATCGCCCTCTCTTTGACCTCTTTCTTTGCCGTATCACGGCTCACGTTACGAGCCATCTGTCGGTAGAGCTCAGTCTTCTTCGCCACACTGTCATCATACTTGATAAGTCTGATGATCTCGTCAACACCCACCAGTTTGCTCTCGGTACCTCTCAGGTTGCCGAAAACACAGAACTTCACATTGTTTCCCATCAGTCAGCAGAAAAAATTCTCCTCATTCTCGTTGATGGTGTCGTACAGCTGCTCACCGTATTCCATCCAGAATTTTCTGAAATCCGTCCTGCTCTTTATCGCAGTGATGGCACCGATGATCTCAGCGTAGTGTTCTTTACTCAACTTGTCAGCATGCTCCTTAGAGAAATATTTGCCGTGGACATTGAATCCCTGGCGGATTTTACGCTGCAGTCCTCTCTCATTTTTTCCTCCGATCTGTTCCAGGAGGCATCTTGCCACCAGTGTGGCAACTTCCTTTTTTCTAACTTTTACTTTTGTCATAGTTTTATATTTTAAGAGTGTTTTTTTCTTTCGAGGTGTAAAGGTCGTCATTTTTTTTCACTTCATGGTACCCCCCTATAGTGATGTACCGTCCCCAAAAACTCCCTCCCGTTTTAACAATCTTTATACATCCCCCCATTGCTTTGTTCCTCATATCCATCACCCACAGATTTTAAGTTCTCCCTTTGGTCGAAGTCATCGTTTCTTTAGTACGCTTCGTGAGAAGGGTTCTCCCTTCGGTCGAAGTAATCGTTTCTTCAGTACGCTTTGCAGAGAAGGATTTGCTCCCTCGTCGCAAAGTAATCGAGTTCAACTCGCTTCGCTCGTCGAAGAAATTCTTCAAAATTAACGATGTTCCAAAAGCCGAGGCTAATCGCCTCTCTCAAGGCTAAGTCAGTGCTACTGTACTCAAGCAAGCTTGGTTCCGTATCCCTGTCTTATCCTTGCCGTTGAAGCTTTGCTTCCCCGGTCTTTTGTCACATCTCAAAAAATTATTCAATTTGAGTTTCGCATGTTTCACATTCTCAACGTTTAGAGGTGAGTGGTAAGAGGTGAGTGGTAAGAGAATACCTTGTCTATCTTCCTACACCCTTTGATTTTTCTACGTTTATCTGCATTCCTCTCACCTCTTACCTCTCTCCACTCACCTCTATACCCATTCATCATTCTTACCGAATTGGCAATGCATTCGAAAAAATGCGAATAAAATTTTTTTTTTTACTCATTTATTTGTAACTTTGCCCTGTTATAGGTGACAGAACCTATTGAATCTACGGGACTTCGTCCCTCGTGTAGAGGTGGTAACTCGTTGACCTATATCCTTTTAGGTAACATTAACCTCCCTTGCCGCCATGAAAAAACCAATGGCAGCGAAGGAAGGGAAGAACGTACCCTAAGGATAAGTCACCCCCTCTAAGCGCGATTCAAAATACAGTTTCTTAGCCTGGATAAGGTTTTTCTTAGTCATGATGATGATAGGGAAGCATTAGAAAGGTAATATTCTATCAAGAAATTATTAAAACAAATATAAGTATGGCAACAGTAACATTAGAGAAATCTTTGCTCAATGAAATGAGCCGCATCATGGGTAATAAGGATTTGATGGAACAGACCATCAAGTTCGTGCGCTCCATTCGGCGTAAGGCAAAGTCTGAGAAAGCAGAATGGGAATATGTTCCAAATGAAGAGACCCGTGCTGCCATAGAAGAGTGTGAGTGTGGCAAAGAACTCGAAACACTTGACATCACCAATTTCAAAGACTACGTCAGAAGTCTCTGAATCCGATGGGACAAGAACTGTATTACGAATATACACTCAAGTTGTCTTCTCAGTTCAAGAAAGACTTGAAGAGTGTGAAGTTCGATGAACTAAAACTTGATGAGCTCCAGAAAGTACTTGAATACCTCGGGCGTTCAGGTACTGTGCCAGCAGAATATTTGCCTCACCCCCTAAAAGGACAATATAAAAACTGTATGGAGTGCCATATTGAGGATGACTTCCTCCTTATTTGGAAAGACCCAGAACAGAAAGTAATCCGTCTCGTGCGTCTCGGAACGCACTCCAAACTCTTTGATAAGCAAAGAAAGCGGAAATAACATCTTCCATCTAACATCTTCTGATTTCCCAAGGATGGCCGAGGTGCGAAGGAAGTCGACAATAGTCAAGTGACAGAGCCATTGAAGGAGCAAATCCTGAAGGGTGATGTACATACCATCGACGAGATGAGGACATGACTGAAGCCTTTGAGCTACAGCGATACGATAAACGATGCGGCAAATAGTTTGAGCGATGTGAGTTTGTGGTGAGGTAAAGTCTCTTCTGACAGCATGATGAATATGGGTATATAATAAAGATAATATTATGGAGATTACACTATATGAACGCGATGGACGTCCTGTAGCTTATATAGCTGATGATCAAGAACATTCTATTTATACTTGGGATGGACATGCTGTATGTTACATCATTGACGAAAAAATCTATGGGTGGAAAGGTCATCATATCGGATGGTTCCATCAGGGGATAATATATGATATACATGGATACCGAGTAGGCTTCACAAAGCAAACATGCCCTTCTGTAACGTATGTAGAACCTGTAAAGTATGTGAAATATGTAAAGTACGTAAAATATGTACGATACGTATCATATGTGCGCCCTATATTTTCTACAGCACAAGCTTCCATTTCTCTTGCAGATTTTGTTCGTCAAGATGCTATCTGATTTCCCACAATTAAAAACAGAAAGCCCCAGACTTTTCATGAAACGCCTAGAACCCTAGCAAATGCTGGGGCTAAGGGTTATGGGGAAAAAGGGGTTGGATGCTTACTTATGGTGTAAATTAATTAACATAAAAATAGAAGTCTATGAGCGAGCTTGGAGAATATACACCTAGAAGAAGTTCTTTTCAGTTCTTGAACGTGAAACTGCTTCACAATCAGAGCCCGGAAAACTATATTCAATTTTTTGAGAAGTTGAAGGAGGAAGATTATGTAGTGAATGTAAATAAAACAAAGGCTGTAGAATTGGTCGACTTTTATAAGAGTAAAAATGCACCTGGTGTTTATATTGGAAAGATGAATTCCTTTATGAGGATGCAGTCAGGACAATGGTATAATCGAAAGACAAAAAAGATAGTGGCAGGACCAGAGATTGACGAGAATCTGTGCCCTAACACATCCGAAGGCTTGTTTTATTTTATACCAGAACGCCATAGAATAGCTGTTTCGTCGGTTTCTCCTGTAAATGTAAGTTTGGTTCGTCTTTTTATAATAGAAGCCTCAGAAAGAATGCTTGGAAAGCAGCAACTTACGGTTACCACTGAAACAGATAGAGGGTTTATAGATGAGATCAAGAACGCTAAGGAAGTCTCAAGAATTTCAGTAACATGGTCGTATACTAATGGCGATGCACAAAAAGGCCTTGCAAAAATCTTAGACGATGCTGCTAAGAAAGCTGGAGCTGCTCGCATATCTGCTGAACTATACAGTGCACCAGGAGAGTCATTAGCTGTAGATGAAGAAGACCTATCTGGTGCAGTATTGGAATTATCTGTAAGCAATGCAGAAGGCGAAGCCTCTGCAACCATACGAAATCCAGAATACAATAAGAACGGAAAACAAATAAAAGCAAACCGTAAAAACGTAACAACGCGCAACTATCCTTTAAAATTCGTGTTTACCTCAAAACTACCGGAAGTTCCTGGTATGGTTTACGATTTTATAATGTCAAGTTTTAAATAGCCACTTTATGACCGATTTCTATTATGAGCTGTCGTGGAAAGCTGCTTTCAAAGCATATTCTCTGAAGCAGTTTGGGAAGGATTCTATAATACCTTTGGTGCTCACTATTGCATTTTTGGTGTTGTCTTTTGTGCAGAAAGAACTGCCACTTGCTTCTATAATAGTTAAGGTATGCGACATGATGATAGTGTTATTGCCTGTTTTTATTTCGATATTGATAGCTGCATTTGCAATATGGATATCATTTTTCCTTTCAAATACAATAGATTTTATTAAGGAAAGTGAGGAAGGGGAAGGGTTATTAAATGAACTGAATGCTTCTTTTTTGATTGAGATTAGTTTTTCGATAATAGGAATGTTGTTTACCATATCTGTATTACTCATTGCAGGAATGGGCTTTACAATAGATGAATATTATGCTACTATAGTTAATACAATTGTACTGTTAATTTTGTTGTTTATCTGCTTTGCAGTGATATGGTGGCTTATATATATAGCAAAGAATTTGCATAATATAGCAAAATTCACAATCCTTTATGAGAGGATAGAAAGTAAGAACAAATAGATTATATTGAATTTTTAATTATGGCAATAACAGATTTTGATTTGTGGCTTGATAGCGTTGATTTGTCAGATTTCAACGACGTATATGCACTCTATCATTCTGTCTATGGTATTGAGAATTGGGGATCTTTTAAGACTGAAAGAGGACGAGGCGCCCAGCAATTGTTAGTCCATTCTTGTGATTTCCCAGAACCACTACTACTTGCTTCAGATAAGGCACGAGATGCTTTTCTGAAAAAGGTAGAGAATAAGTATTGTGAGGATATGGACATAGAGAGCTATTATGGATATCATCATGCAATGGAAAAGGATGATTAATTTTTGATTGTTTTTGCATTAAATCGATTTGTAGTTATGCCAATTAATCCTACATACTTTCGTGCAGACTCAACGATAGCCGCACAAGATCGCTTTGATCAGCATGCGGAGGATAAAAGAGACGGACGCAATGATTTCGCAATAGATAGAGATAGGGTGCTGTATAGTAAGGCATTTCGTAGTCTTAGTGATAAGACTCAGGTGTTTCTTTCTGATGAAATAAGAGATTTGCGCACCCGGTTGACTCATACTCTTGAAGTCAATCAATTGGGTAAAACGATAGTATCATCGTTAGGTTGCAATGTGGATTTGACAGAGGCGATAGCCTTAGGACATGATGTAGGTCATACGCCATTTGGTCATGTAGGGGAGCGGATGCTTTCACTTATCATGAATAACTGCGAACAGTTAGGTATTGAGGTTAATAACGGGAATCGTGGTTTTAAGCATAATCTCCAATCCTTGCGTGTATTGTGTGATTTAGACGAGCATTTGAACCTTAGTAAATATACCCTCTGGGGTATCGTGAATCATTCAAAGCTTCAGTATAAAACTTGTACGAGGATAAAAAACATTTGCTATACTATTCATCACCCAGGACAATGTCCGCATAAACCCGCTGCCACAAGAGGTATATTAAGTTGCGACTTTTATGATAAGTACTTGCGCAAAATAGAGGATAAGTATTGGACAATAGAGGGAATAGTTGTTGGAGTGGCTGATGAGATAGCCCAGCGACATCATGATATAGAGGACAGTATTCGATTTCATATCATAGATCGTCAACAGTTATTGAACAGTTTGGCCCCTTTTGAACCTCTATATAATGATTTCCTGAGAGGACTGAAAGCTGAATTGGATGCAGCGATTAATGAACCTGACGATATCTTTCTTAGCAAATTCTCCAGACTGATAGTAAAGTCGTATGTGATGAATTTGACAACAGAAACAAAGAGGCTCATCAGTGAGAAAGGAGATGAAATGGGAATTATTAATCACGATGACTTTATACGTCAGAAACACTTGATCAGTGTAACAGATGCAAAACATTTGGTTTCTTTTACGCCAGAATTTGAAAATGCAGATAAGGAAATGCAGAAATTCTTAATGAAGAATGTTCTAAATTCTTATTCTGCCCAAACAATGGATGGTAAGGGGGCTTATATAATCCGAAAATTGTTTGATGCATACCTTTCAAATCCAACACAGTTGTCAGATAATGCAATAAGGAATTTTTATAAGATGGCAAACATCCCAATTGCAGATATTGGAGATATGAGAGGAAAGATTAACGACTACAGAAATACAGACCCAAGGCGTAATATATTAATGCGAACAATAGCTGACTATATAGGCAGTATGACTGATAGTTATGCATACGACCAGTTTGATATGCTATATGGTACTAAGATTACTATGAGATAATATTTTCGGTTAATCATGGAGAGAAAAACATAATTGAGTAAAAAGAAACGATATATTTATGAAAACAGCATTAATTACTGGTATTACTGGCCAAGATGGTAGCTATCTGGCCGAGTTTTTGTTGGAAAAAGGATATGACGTGCATGGAACAATCCGCCGTAGTAGCGTGAAGTAACTGATGAGCGCATTGCTGTGGGAGCACTCATCCGCACGGTTCTTTCTGAAGCCGATGGCTTGACGTTTAAAGATGGAAGAAAGGAGAAACCCAAACGCTTGGTAGTTATTGGTGTTGACCGTCAGACAGCTCTTTGTTTTGGTTCTGTTCTAGTAAATACCAAGATGAATCGTAAGCTGTCAATTTTGACGTCTTGTGTATGAAATGGGAAAATGATACCTTTGGGCTCGTTTTAAGAATGAGAGCAATGGTATACAGTAGTAAAGATTTTGAGAGCCTTTGGTTTCTGTACCAGGCT
>Ga0326511_10000310_pt1 | contig 41492 bp, 56 predicted proteins | sample 0_2496_0518_D_FD_203701 | JGI IMG/M metagenome (GOLD analysis project Ga0326511, IMG submission 203701) | Bovine rumen microbial communities from UC Davis, California, United States - 0_2496_0518 | ecosystem: Host-associated > Mammals > Digestive system > Stomach > Rumen | place: USA... | reverse complement strand
GCGCAAGCTCGCCGAGAGCCTTGTTGCTGACCGTCTTGCCGTCTCTCTGCCTCTCGTCGATATCCTTCGCCAGCTTGTACGCTTCGGAGCTCTCGTCGGCTTCAAGCCCCTGCTTGACCGTGTTTTCAGCTTGATAGTTGGAAGATATGTTCTTGCCGATCTTGTTGTTTTGTCTGTTGTTTTGTCTGTTGTATCTGACGCCGTTCGCAATGTCGTATGCTCCGGCAGAAAGTCCGCCGGAGAGACCGCCCGCAAGACCGGACTCTATGATTTCTTCGAGCGCATGGCCGTAAGCCGTTCTCTGCGCCTCCTCATAAGTCATATTCGGGTTTTCGGAAAGCAGCGCTCTTATTTCTGTTTCAATATCAGACTTATCTCCGAGGGCGATTCCCGCAATATTGTTTGCAAGGTCTGTCGCCATTTCTTCAGACGCCTCAATTCCCGCTTGCCCGAGTATTCTAAGCAACTTCGTCGCGTATTCTTCGGGGTGAACGAGTTTGTCGAGAGAAACTTCTTCAAACAGAGATTCTATTATACCCGCCGTCAAAGAGCCGTATAGGATTTGCACGTTGTTCGCACCGCGAAGATAAAGCTCTTCTGCCCTCTGCGACGCGGCGCCGGAGCCCATTATGAAAGTATAGGCGTTTTGCGCGAGTGATTTTGTGACCGCCCCGCTTGCGAGCGGCGCAAGTTCATTCCCTAACATTGCGCCCGCCGTACTATCAACAGCAGACATCACGGCGTTATAAATAAACGGCGCAACTTCTCCCCCGGTCACGTCTCTTAACACCTGCCCGACGGCGCCTCTTGCTTCGTCCGCCTCGTTTTGCATAAGGTGCATTTCGGGGTTTTTGTAGGGATCGTATTCTCCTGTCGTCGTGTACTGCCCTAATAAATCCAAGCCGGACGTTATGCCGCCCAGCACTTGCCCCGGAACAGACATAACCGACTGAAACGCAGCGTCAAGCGTTCCGACAACAGGGCCTTCGCTCTTGATCCTTTCCGCCCTGCGCTGCGCGGACGCGGACTTTGCTCTCTGAAAAAGGTCGTTGCGGAGAGAATTAATATAATCTGCCGCCTCGTACTTTTTGCCCTTTCCAAGCAAAGCGTAATACATAGCTCTTTCTTCGAGCGAGACCTGCTTATAGTTTGCGTTCGAGCTGTCCGTGGTGGGCGAATATTCCCCCGCGATTGTGTCGCGCACTTTGTTAAGATCGGAATCGGATATATAAAGCGGAAATCTATTCTCTCCGCCCAGCGTTTCTACAAAGCGCTTGTAATCTTCGTACTCGTTCCCGGTTGACGCAATACCCGCGCCCTTTAATGCAAGAGTGTAAAGGCTTGACTTATCGCCGTCGGCGTGAAGGATAATGTTTGCGTCGTCGAATTTCTTTTGAGTGCCGGAAGAATACGCTTTCGCTCTTGCGCTACCGGCCGCGATTTCTTCCGAGTCGTAAGGTTGCTCTATCAAATTGATGAGCTCCGCCTCGCGGCTTCCCTTTATGCTGTCCGCATAGTCTCTTATTTGCTGATTGATTTGCTCGACGCGGTCTTCTTCGCCTCTTGACGCCGCCTGACCTCTGTACTGAGCAAGTTGCCAATAACGAGAATTGCCGTATTCGGAATCGAGCTCGTTATATGCCTCGTTCTGCTGTTCTGTCTGCTTTTTCGCGTCGGCAATATATTCTTCCGCAGCATTCTTCTGACGCGTAGCCTGTTGAGTACGATAATGCGACGCCTCCGGAGAAGTATCAGCCCATGCAAGGTTGTTCTTCAAATACTGATACTCTGCGCCTTGCTCCGGGTTCGGAGCATTTTTCAAATTTGTCTTGAGTTCTTCAAGCGCCGCAAGGCGGTCCGCGTAGGACATACCGCTATACTTCGCCGCCGCTCCGACCGTCGCCGCATAGTTTCTCGCGTCGCTCGCGTGAGCTTCCGGCGACCGCTTATACCAAGCGTTTGCCGCGTAGGTGTCGGCAAGGTTGTCGAGATAGTTCGCCGAGCGCGGATCGTTCAGCTTCATCGTCGCCGACATTATGGGAGAGGGGGTGGAGAAAGAAGGTTGGGAGAGTTGCGCGGAAGGCTTTACGCGCTGTTGTGACGCCTCGTAATTCTTTTTCCAAGAATTATACTCGCCCACAAGATCATCGGAACTGCCGCCGTTGTCATAGTCGTAATTATAATCGCGCGAATCTCTTTTCTTTTTCCACTCGTCGTATTCTTTTACAAGGTCTATTTTTGCCATAAACGCCTCTTATTTATGAACCGAATATTCCACGCCCCGCGTAAGCTCTGTGTATCGCCTCAAACACTTCTTCTTTTGTATAGCCTTTGTTGATATATTTGCTCCCGATCTGCGCTATAGCTTCCTGCTCCGTCCGCAAACCGGCTTTATGCAAATCTTTGTTAAGATCGCCGAGGGCTTCTTTCGAAAGCTTTACTCCGTCGTACCTATCTTGATACCCTTCAAGTTGCCTCTTCAGATCCGCAATCTGCGCTTTTAACGCCGCCTCGTTGTTGCTCTGCGCGAGCGACGCCCACTTGTACGAGTTTGCAAGTTCGTCCTGCTGACGCTGATATTCGCGGTCCAGCGCGTCCTGCTCCTTCTTATAAGCGAACTGCTGATTGTTCAAATCCTGATTTACGTCGAATTGATAACGGTTTTCAGCGGAACTGCGAGCGTTCGCGGCGAGCGTGTCATAGCGCGACATATTCGCGTTATAGTTGTTCAGCACGTCAAGGTATCTGTTGTAATTGTCGTTCTCCGCGTTGCGGTACACGTTGTATTTTTCAAGTAGCGCGTTGCCCTCCTGATCGTATCTGTTCGCCGCAAACTGCGCGAGCTCCGGTATGCTGTTCGCAAGCTGCGCAAGACGGTTTTGGTACGCCGCCGCCGCCGCGGAAGCCGCGTAGCTGTTGCCGTATCCTCCGGTGAGCGCCGCCGCCTGTCCCATAACGTCGGCGGAAGCGCGGCGTCCTTCGTTGACAGCCGTGCTGCGAAGCGCCTGATACAGAGCGTCCGAGTGCGCGTCATACTGAAACGGCTTCCTGTTGGTGTATGCGTTCAGCGCGTCGTTCGTCTGCTGGCTGTATTGCGTTTGATATGAGCCCGGATTGTTTTTGGCTGCGTAGGCGTCCTGCTCCGCCCTGATACGCGCGAGCTCTTTTAAGTAATCGTCTCTGTTTCTTGCCATCGTTTCACTCCTATTTAGCCGCGAGGTATACCATAATGTTACCCCTTATGTAGTTGCTTCCGCTTATCTCGCGCGGCGACATAATATTTACTCTCATTTGCTTATCCCCTACGTAGAATACGTAAGCGGTAGCGTCCGCGTTGTTCCCAGCAAGCGACGCCGAGCACGCGACAAGGTTGCTTTTCGTGAAGCCCGGCGGAAGCGGAGTAAGCTGCAATGCCACATTCATTACCCAGCTATTGCCGACCTGCCGCGGCGTCTGAAACTCCGTCCCCGCTGTCTTTATATATGCTTCTCTGAAGCCGCTTTTCCACGTTCTGACGACCGCCGTGTAGTTGCCGCCGTTAAACGTCGACGTTTCCGTGACGTAATCTATCGTTTTTTCGTCAGCCGCCCCGCCGCCGGTCCCCGAAAAGCCCCCGGAAGCCGTCTGCTGCGCCTTTTCGCCGTCGATGTCGATGAAATTAAACGCATAATTCAGCTTTTCGACGAGCTGCCAAAGGTACGACCGTACCTCGGCAAGTTGACCGTCGGGATTTTCCGTCGTTATGCGGGGCAATTCGAAGTTTAAGCTCATATATCGCTCCCCGTTTCCGTCGTTTTAATGTATCCGTAGAGCTTGACGTCGCCGAAACCGCTGAAGCGGAGGCGGAAAAACGCGCATCTCTCCGGCTTTACGGCGACGGATTGGCTCGACACGCCTGTACCGTGTACCGTCTCGACGTGCCGCCAGTCGCCCACGCCGTCGTACTGTATGGATATATCCATCTGTGCGCCGAGCGCACAAGCCATTTTAAGCACGATTTTAGCGACGTACTGCTTATCGGGCATCAAGAGCCCTATTTCGCCGCTTTCGGCGTACCACTCCACGTCCTCGCCCGCATCATCGTTCATTATGCACAACTTGTATTTCTCGCTTATGTACATTGAGCTTGCGTCGACGAAATACATATCGCCGGCCGCAAACGCAAATGCCGTTACGTGCGTGTTGTCTTCTCTGTGCCATATACCGGTGCGCGTATCGTAGACAAAAACGCTCCACTTGACGTCATTGCTGTTGGCGCAACTCAGATAATATTTATAATCGTCCGCTCCGCCGCACGCTCCCGCTCTGTGATGCGCCCAGTCGCCCCACTCGGACGGAACTGCCTCAACGGTCATGCCGTTGTACAGCTCGCCGCCGAACACCGTTGAAATATCCTGCGGAAGCGAGCCGTCGTATACGCATACGCCCGCGCGAGATTTGTAGTACACTCTCGCGTCGCAGATCGCTATTGAGTTCGCGGCCCCGGCGACGACGCCGTTGCAAGCCGCCGTGTTTATCTGAAAGTTTGCGGGAACGTTTCCGTAAACTTTATGCAAGCAGTTTTCTTTGAAGAATATGGGGTAGCTGAGATACGTTACAGCCCCGGTGAAGTCGCCGTAGCTTCCGACCGACGCGATGTAGCTGTCGGTTGATATGCCGTCAAAGACGCTCCAGTTTTTGAAATCGCCGAGCTTGCATGCGTATATCTCGTTGACGAACTCGCCCGCGTTATTGAGACCGTGACGGCAGCCCCAGAGGCGGTTATTCGCCTCGACGACAAAGTCCATTATCGGAGCCTTGCGCTCCGCCTTAAATTCGCCGCTCCAATCGCTGTACTGCGTGCTTCCGTTCATAGTGCCGATGACTACTATGTAATCGTCTCTGCCGTCGTATACTGTATCGGTATAAACAGCTTGAAGAACGTGCGTAGTGTTTATCTCCGGCATTACGATTTCGTCGGCGCCGCTGATAGTCACGCCGTCGCCTACGGCGTAACCCTTTGATATGTTTTTGGACGTAATCTTTATATACGTCTGTTCGACAACTATCCACGTTGTAATAGAACTCGAATAGCGTTTAAGTACGCTTTTCGTTTCTGATGTGTCAAGCCAGTAATCGCCGTCGTAAGGATCGCTCGGCGCGGAGGCGCTTGCCGTCGCCGTGTAGTCTTCGCCGTCTATGTCGCAAAGAGTAAACTTAACGATCTCTGCTTGCTGACCTATTTCGGGTTCCGGTATGGTAAAAGTATTGTTTATGTCGCCCTTGTCCTCGGAATTGATGGTGTTATAGTAAACGCCGTCCGGGAACACTACAATATACGCGCCGAAAGCGATAAGTGAGCGGGGCACGTTATCGGCAACGGAGGAAATCGTGCGGAAATTATACAGCTCTTCGCTCGTTCCGTACTCGTTCCGCTTATAAAACTTCCGGTTTGTAGTGTAAAAAAGGTCCTTGCCAAGCGCAATCAACCCGTTTACGCCTACGGTATTTGTCTGTCCGCGCGGCTTCCGCGGCGACATCACCGGGTAAAAATCCGACGACATATTCTCCTCGTCGTACCATTCGCCCTCGGAGATCCGCAGATTGTGGTTATAACCGCGAAACTCCTGCACAATATCGCGGCTTTGTTGTATCGGATTCAGGTATCTCATCAGAAATATACCTCGCGCGCCTCTTCAATGGGAGTATGCGTTCTGTTGTAATAAGCCTTGAAATCGCCGAATAATTCAGCGTACTGCGCCGCTTCGTTGTTGTAGCGGTCTATCTCGTGCATTTCTTGATGATATTTAGCTTTGAGATAATATATATACATCTCATCCCACGGCGAGCCGACAAGCAGCTCCGTCGTGAGAAGATCGGTATCTTCTGTGTAAGGTGTAAACTCCTCTATGGGAGAGTCTTTATGTCTTGCAAAGACGTTAAGAAATATATTATGGTCGAGATTTGACAGCCATTTTATTTTGGTGTCGTCAGGTATCTTGTTGTTAAGCCTATCGTCAGCTTGGTTTATTGCCTCGCGTATTGTCATGAATTACTCCTTTTTGGAGATATAGGGGAGCCGGAGCTCCCCTATTCTTTTAGAATGTTGTGAGGTCGGGCTGCTCGTTGTGTACTTTCATCTTCGCAAAGTACGCTTCCGCGCGCTCCTGCTGCCATTTTTCGATGAAGTTTTTGACATACTCCGGTATTTCAACCTCTACGCCGCGCTGAATCCTGAAATTTCTGCCGTTTATGGCGAAATATTCGGGACCGGCGTTGTCGCGTTCTACCGGGAGCGTAAACCTCACGAGCTTCTCGCCCGTAGCTTTCTTGTTAGCCTGTGTAGCCATTGTTTATAGCCCTTTCTCTGTATTAGTTCGCTGTTGCTGCGATACCCGTGTTTGCGGATTCTACGCGGAGCAGATACTGCTGCACGAGAATCTCTGCCGTGAGCATACCCTTCCAGCCGACGGTCGATCTCTGATCGAGCGGGTCAGCCGTACCTGCGGAGCCCTTCTGCTTGATGATCGTGCGAAGTCCGCCGCCGGTGATGTCGGTAACGCCGTATGCGTTCTTGCCGATGAAGAGCGTCAGATAGATCGGAAGGTCGTTCTCTCCGAGTACGATCTTCGCCTCGGTCGACTCTACGAAACGGACGCCGCCAATTCTGCCGATCTCTCCGGTCAGTCTGTTTTCGGGCGTCGCGTAGTTCTGTATTTCCTCCCACGCGGGGTCATTCATGATGTCCCACGCCGCGTAAGGATGGATGATAGCTACATAGTAGCCGTCGAACGTGGGCGCGTTCTGACCGCGAAGGATAGCGACAGCCTTCTTAACCGTGGAAACGGTGAGATGGCTCGTCTCGTCAAGGTTCGCTCTTGACGTGACCTCGGTCTCCGCGCCGGTCGTGCCGTCGATCTTCGGACAGTAAAGGACGTTCGTGCCTGCTGAAATGATGTCGCGGACGATTGTGTCGAGCGTTCTGCCAGCCTGATCGCCGAGGAGCTCGACAGACTCGTATACTACGTTGTCGATCGCCGTGAGTTCAAGGACGTCGGAAAGCCCGACGTAGTTACCGTACTGCTCGACCGTCGCGGGTACTGCCGTAACGGTAAGAGACTGACCGGCGGGGGTCACGCCTTCGGTAAGAGGCGTAAGCGCCTTCGGGAGAGACTCGAATTTACGGAACTCGATGGTCTTGCCGCCGTTTTCCGGGATAGGTCTCTTCTGACCGAACTGCTGGTGAACAAGGTTCGCCTTCGCCATCTCGATGAGCTTTTTGTCATAGTAGACTTTCATCTCGGGGGCGAGGTCATTGTTCGGGTGTCTGTATGAGTGGCCCGCGTAGGGCGCGCCTGTTCCCTGAGGGTCGATGTCGCCCATCGAGCCCTCGGAAACCGTAGCGTTTACGCCGGAGGAAACCAGCGCGAAAAGCTGAAGATCAAATTCAAAAGTTGTGTTCATGTTATTTCTCCTTGTGATATGCGCACAAGGGAGAAACAATAATCAGAATGTTATCCTTTCTCCGCGTCGTGCGCGTTCTGCGAGTGCGTCCATCTCTTCGAGAGACATAGACCGCACGTCTTTATGCGTTGCGATAGCAGACTGAGGAGAAGTACCGTTTTCATTCGGGCGGGAGGCGTTAGCGCGTATTTTATTTACGACGCCCTGCTCTACCTGCCGCGCGGTATACGTCATAGCGTTTGACTGAAGCTCGTTATAATGCGTGGTGATGTACGCGCCGCGAACGTCGACACCTGCGTCAAGCAGTCTTACGAACGCGGGATTACCAAGTTCAACGGCGAGGTCAAGACCGGGAAACTCGCCCTGAAGCGCGTCCGCTTCCTGCGCCCATCTTGCCACCTTGCGCTGATCTTCCATCTCACGCTCGCGTGCTTCTCTTTCGCGGTCATAGCGTTTCTCAACAGCTTCGAGCCTGTCGATCTTCTTCTGTACTTCTACCGATACGCCGTTCTCATACGCGCGCTGTTCGAGCCCCGGAGCCTCCGCTTCGTCGATAGCCTGCATAAGCTTACCGATGTCGGACGCGTCCGTTATTCCGTACTTGTCGGCGATGCTTGTCGCGAGCGCCTTGTACGAGTCGAGCTCCTTGTGTACGCCTTTGAGACGGTCGTTTACCGTGCTTTTGACCTTCTTGCTGTACTGTTCTTTGTACTTGCCTTTAATGGCTTCGTCAAACTCAGCGTCAAGGTCGACGGGCACAGGCGCCGTCTGCTCCGCGGGAGAGCCGTTTATCACCGCTTGCTGCCCCTCGGCGGACGGGGCTGTTCCAGCCGCAGGAGCGCCGCCCTCTGCCCCTGCTCCGTCTGCAAAGAGCTGAAGGTCAAAGACGAACGCTTCTGTCAAGATTGTGTTTTTCATAACACCCTTTCTTACAATCCGTATAGTGGATGAGCCTTTATATATAAGGGCTATACCCTTATTGACGATTTGAAATTAATATGATCGGGGTAGTGGTCGGCAAGCAGCTCGTACCCGGCGGCAATCGTGAGGTAGATCCTCGCGAGCTCACCGAATACGTCGTCGTCCATTACGACGCACGATATCTCTGTTTCCTCCGGTGAAAGCTGGCAGGTGGCCGAGTCATCTATCCATCCGGCTTTATATGCCTCCGTGACCTGCTTCGCCAGCGTCATCGTCAGTATTGACGCCGCAGCGCACACTATGTCGTTTCCCCTTTCCCCCGCCTCCGCGTGTCCCTTCGCCCGAAAGACGAGGACGCCGGATTCGGCGTTTATTTTAACGAGCGCCTTGTTCATCTCATTACCTCGGAGAAGTGCTCTCTGCGGCGTGCTGACGTGCTTTTGACGTCGTTGACGATTCGCCGCCGCTTATATTAACTTTCGGGACCGACGCGCCGTTTTGCGGAGGCTGTTCCGTTGCTGCCGGGTCTATCGGTACACCGCTTGCCGCGGCCGCCGCCAGCGATTGCTGATACGCCACCGCGCCCTCCGCAATGGTCCTTATAACAAGGTCCTTTCTGTCGAAGTCCATCATCGACAGGGTAGCCAGCGCTTGCGGCGCTTGCATCGGATTAAAGAATCCCATGCCGTAGAACTGCATCGCCATTTCGTTTTGCGAGATACGCGCGTAAGGCGATTTCTTTTCTGCTTCTATGTTTACGTCAAAGAGCGGTACTCTCTGCCCGAGATCGACGCCGAACGCGCCGCCCTGATCTTGCGGCTGAAGGTGGGCGTTGGTATAGGGCTGAAAGCGCATAGATCCGTCCGGACCGAGTATTCTGAACGTGCGCGGGAGGTCGTAAAACTGTCTGATCCTCTCGATGACCTTTCCGACTATGCGCCGGAAAGTCCTATACGAAGACTTGTTATCGTCGCGTGAGAGCTTGCTGCCCGCCTCCTGCATTGCCGCGATAGCGGACGCCGCCGTAACGCCTGACGTAGTGCCGCCCGTCGCGACGTCCCTCGTGCCGGTAGTCTCTTTAAGCTCGTCTATCTTGAGCTGGAGTACGCTGAGAGCCGCGCCCGGGAGCTGCTTGGTATCTACCGGCTTGATAGCCTGATCGTCGACGTTTCCGGCAGTGTCTACTATCGGATTATTTAAGTCAAGGAACTGTTGACGGTTGATGCCCGACGACGCTCGCGCGAAATACCTCGGCGTCGCAGACGCAAGCGTATTCTTCAGAATAGCCTGCGACAGTCTGTCGATGTATTCCTGCGCGTTCTTGGCGATGTCGATATATCCGAAGGCTCCGGCTTCTCCCCATATCGGGAAGAGGTTGTCAAGTTCGAACGGATATTCGCCATCGTCATACCAGCCGCGCTCCGCCTTTTCGGGGTCGTTTTCCGTCGCGTATAATACTTCGTCGTTTACGTACTTAACGTAGTGAAGAACGCGCTTGCCCGCGCTGTTGCTCTTCTTGTAGTACCAGTCAACGACAACAGACTTGTTCGAGGTGTCGATGTTCTCGTCGTGTACGTACTGCGCCACCGCCATCGTCGGCGTCGAGAGCTTCCCTTTGAGCTGCGGATATGCCGCTTCGAGCTCCTCGTTATCGCGGAGCTCTATATGAAATACGTTTCGGCTTTTCTGTATATCCATCTCGCCCGGCTCCCAAAAGATATTGAGAGCGTCAATGAGCTTGACGGATATATCGCCGAGCCCGTTAAGCTTTGTAGAATCCCAAAAGATGCCGTATACCGCCGTGCCGACGTTCCCCTTGTACCACTTGCCCGCGGAATAAGTCGCCTCAAAATCGTCCTGTTCGAGTATGCACGGGATAATGTCAGAAAGAAGCTCCGCCTCCTCCTGATCAGCAGCCTCGCGCGGAAGTATGCGCGCCGCCGGGTAGTTATCCATCGCGTCGGCGTGCTTGTTTGCGAGCATATTAAAGAGCCATGCGGAGTTCGGCGTGACCTCCTGCGGCTTGGATTGCTTCATGACGCCCCAGTGCCGCATGCGATACCACTCGTTATTCTTGGTTATCTTCTCGTGCCACGCCGCGAGACCGCTCTTATATTTTTCGAGCGTATTCTGCGCCTCTTTGATCTCGGCGCTCCCTATGACCTGCGCGGCGGGAAGCTCGTATTCTATATCGATCGGCATATTTATCTCCTTGTAGGTGTGAGTTCAAGCGCGTGAGCGCCTATGCTGTACGCCGCCTCGGGCAGTTCTTCCGGTCTCGGCGGAGTAAGCGGGCGTGACATACACATATACCGCCACTCGTCGGCGATATGATCCTCTTGCGTCGTGTCGAGGTCTTCCGGGTGCGTATCGCTGTACTGCAAGAGAGGGATCGTCCTTATAAAGCCTTTGCAGTTGTTAAAGACGTACATCATCGGGAAGCCGTTATAGTCAAAGTCAAGCCTGTAATGGCACTGCATCCATCCGGCAATACGCTTGTTATCGCCCTTTTCAAAGTAGACGGCGTGCCTCTCTGCCGCCTCGTTGACGCTCTCACCACGTGACGAATCCCAGATTGACGGGTCTGCGACGCCGTATATCGTCTTTCCTTTCAACCACTTGTGCTGGGTCTCGATCTTGTGGATGTTGTCGAATATCTCGTCAGGCGTCCACTTTACGCCCTCGTTAGGCGTCTTCGTACAGCCGTAGAGTTCGAGTATTCTGTATAATACTCCGTCGTAGTCTATCGCCCACCACGCGCACGAAAACGGTTTTGCATAGCCGAAATCGAAAGACCGGTATATCTGCCATCCTCGCGGTATGTCAAACGGCTCTATGACGTGCGTCCAGCGACGGTCCTTATAGTGTTCGGGATCGTCTCTAAACTCCTCGAAGAACTGACCCTCGAAGACGTCCCATCTGCCTTCCAGCCAAGCCGCGCGGCGTTTCTCCGGCAAGCTTTTAAGATAGTCTATATACTCCGGCTGCGTCTCCATCAGCGCCTTGTTATCTGTAGGTAAAGCCTTTATAAACCTGTATTCGGACGGATCTTCCGTACCGACGTACTGTTTATCAACAAATAAGCGTTTGAAATAGTTATGCGATACGCCGCCCGGGTTGCACGTGTAATACGTGCGCTTCGGCAGACCGTTGACGCCTCTGACTATCGCGTTAAGCTGCCTTATCCAGTCCTCCGGTATGTTGGTCGCCTCGTCAATAAACATGACGTCGTACTCTTGACCTTGATACTTAGTAAGCGCGCCGTCGTTATCGACGTAACCGCATACTATAACAGAGCCGTTTATAAACGTCAGCTGCTTGGATGAGGTATTATATTTTGCGATCCCCGCCGTCATAGCCATAAGCGGCTCGATGTGGTTCTTGCGGAGTTCTTCATACGTGCGTCGGAAGATTATAATCTTTATCCCCGGAAACTGACAAGCGAGCAGCACAGCCTTGTGACGGACCGCCCAGCTTTTACCGCCGCCCCTCGCGCCGCCGTATGCGACGTATCTCTCGCGGGCGCGGAAAAACTCGTTCTGCTTATCGGAGGTCTTCGAGAAATCAAACTTTATCCTATTCACGCCAAGCCTCCGGGAGACCGTCGATCTCGATCACGACGCCGTCGTTGGTCTTCTCGTCACCGGCGACGTCCTTCTCCAGCTTTGCGATCCTCGCCTTCTGCTCTCGCGCGTCGTCAGCCGAACGGATGGATTGCACGTCTTTGAGGTCTTTGAGCGCGCTCGCATAGCTCTTTGAGTCTCTCGCGCTTAGCCCTTCCTCTGACGCCTGCGCCGCCATTATCGCCTTGAATATCGCGTCTGTGAGCGTGTCAGCGCACTTTATCATCTTGCGGTACCGTTCTGCCTCGGCGTTCGCGGAAATATCCTGCTTTTTCTTGTCTGCCTTTTGCCTATACTTTATCCGCGCTTCAGACCAGTTGTAATCGCGCCCGCGATGACAGACCGTGCTGAACGGTATACCGTACTTTTCTGCGATCTGACGATAAGACAGAGACGATGTAATATAATCTTGTCGCGCGTCAGACCAACGCGTATCATCTGCCATATCGTCACTCCTTTTATATCAAGTTATCATATTTGCGCGTAAAAAAACACCCCCCCTATTTGGTGCAATTTGCACAACGGAAGCGGTGCTGTTTTTGTGTATTTCGCCGATTTTGCGTTTGCCCTCTTGACAGTCCCCGCAGTGCGTGGTACCATAGTTACAGATTACGGAGCGGCCGACGCCGCGGAAGGAGAAAACAATGAAACTCAAAAACGTCAAATTCACAGCATTTGCGCACTACGCGAACGGAGAAATAAAATGCAAGTGCTTCTGCACAGAGCAAGCAATGAGCAACTGGGCGAACGCGCAGTACAGAAAAGACGAGGACGTGACCGTCGAGGTCTATGAAGGCGCCGGAATGATCGGCAAAAAATACTGCACATACCACGCATAAAGCCGAAACGCCTTCGGGCGTCACCGGGAACCGCCCCACCCGGTCTGATGATGGCAGGGCAGAAAGGATACAGATATGGAATTCACGTTCAGAAACTTCGACAGATCCCCCGCGAGGATCACGAGCACAGCATCGGAGGACGCGCTGCGCGAAAAAATCGAGAAAGAATACGCAGATCAAGCGGACACGTGTAACCGTCAAGTAAAGGCTCTGTACGAAGACGCCAAGCGCATGAGCACAATCACGGACGAATACTTTGCAAATTATATTCTTCACCTCATCGACAACGTGCCGCACCGCGTATATCTCAACGGTATCGACTCAAGCGGACGTCCGGACGACACAAAAGCCGTTTGCATTGATCTCATCCGTCGCGCATACTGGACCGTGCCGGCGTCGTTGGAGGACTGACATGACCTTCTCCGATCAGCTTCACGAGCTCCGCGCAGAGCTGCACATCACGCAGCGCGAAGCGTACACCGCGCTCGAAGTACCGCGCCGGACCTATGAAGACTGGGAACGCGGACAGCGCACCCCGCCCGAATATCTCCAACGGATCATCCTCCGGCAGCTCCGGCAAACGAAAGAGCCCTCGTTATGAGGGCTCTTTTATTATCCGCAACCCGGATCTAAAACACATCTGACGCCGTTCATCCGTCCGACCTCTCGCTCGTATAGTTCGGTATATCCGCTGTAATATCCTATATGTTGCCACGCCGAATTTTTGCATAGATGGCGCCACTCTTCCGGGCTGACCATCTGCACCCCGGTATCTCTACCGCAATACTCACATACTCGCGTAATGATAGGCGCCGCGCAATGCGGGCATATTAAATCTTTCACGGCTCGTCCTCCTTGTCAGGCATCAGCCGCATAAAGTCTTCTTCTTTGACGGCCCACGACTCACTATGCTCCAAATATACAAAACCACCGCCAGCGGCAACCTCGTCCGGAACTTCGCCGCGCACGGCAGCGGCACACTTCCAAGCCACCGTCGTACCATCCTTATATCCTTCCACATAATCAACAGTATAAGGCTTAACGATGATCTCAATATTATTTTTGATCACCTCCGTCATTGTTTGTATTGCTTGCTCTTTGACGAGTTCTTTTACCTTTTCGATGTCCGCCTCGCTCGCGTTGGCGTCAAGTTGAACAAAGCTGCCATACTGTTCTATTCTATATCCGTTCATTCGCTATCCTCCAACTCCGTTAATACGGATTTACCCAGCCTTAAGTACGCCTCTATCTCTTCCTTCGCCTCCGTCCACGACCGGCACACGACGCATTTATTCCCGCCTTCTTCAAGCGCTGCCATCATAGCCTTTTGCTCGCGCGTCACGACGCCGTGTTCCGCCTTCATCTCGATATACAGAGCGCCGTACTTGCCGCGCGGGACCGGAAGGCACACGTCCGGTATACCCTTTTTAAGCCCCATGCTCTTCAAAACAGCCCCGGACACCTTCGAGCGCTTACCCTCGTTCGGTATATGGTACATAAGCGCGAGCTCCGGGATCTGATGCTCCATTATCGCCGCCCAATTAAAGAGCGCCGTCTGCTGCTGTTGTTCTTCGTGCGTCATTCGTAACCTCCGCTTTTTATTCTTTCGTAGTCTTCCTCGGTATAATAGATCGGATCGCCCGGTTTATATCTAAAATATCTATATCCCAATAGCCCGCCAATATAAACACGCCCATTCTCGCAATAAACTCTCTCAGGAAAGTTTTTTATAAAAAAGTATAACGTTTCTTCTGACATTTGAACATACGGCTCAAGGTCTGGGTATGGACCTGGGCTCCGCAAAAAATCTAAAGCTCGTTTGACCGCACTTTTCGTCAATACCGCTTTTTCACCCTCACTCGTCATTCTTTGCCTCCTCTCCGATCATTTCGAGTTCGTCGCAACGCCTGACCACGCACATTTTTTTGCACGTTTCTATAAACTCTCGCAGTCTTCTGATTTCATAGCTCTTCGCGTCAAGCTCTTTTTCAAGCGCCTCCATCGCGCTTTTATAAAACTCTATGTCTTTCTGCAAATTTTCAATGCTTGTATCACGTTCGTATATAATTTCTTTCAAGCACTTCTCGTCGCATACCGGCTTATCTGAATCGTCTATGCGCACATAATACGTCGGCTCAAGCCCCATAAACTCGTCAAAATAATAAGCGACCACCGAGTAAGAGAATCTTCTCCATCCCGGAATCCACTTGTCCTCGATAGTTCTGCTTCCATCGCTGTACTCACAGCAAGGCGGCGAACATATCGCTGTACCCGATCTGCTTAATTTGTTCGGATAGCTTGCAAGAAACTCATCGAACTCCTCTTTGCTGACCTGCTTAAACCCTTGTCTCTTCATCGTTTCACCACCTATACAGCGCCAGCGCCACAAGAACGCCTATCAAAAAGGAAAATAGATACATCAATATTGTCTCGTTCACTCTTCGTCCTCCTCTTTAATACCGGCTTTCAGCCCACCAATCCATTTGAGCACCCATTTTGTTCATATCCTTCCGCTGCTCCTCAAGCTCCTTGCAGAGCTTCGCTTGTTCCTCGTTAAGCTCGCCGATAATACGCATTAAACACGCGTTATCGTGCTCCAGCGCGCGTATACGGCTTATCGCCGCAAGCAGCACGGCCAACACCCCGACCGCTGCTATAAGCGCAAGTATAAATGCTGTTGTCATTTTCACTCTCTCCAATCATCGTATATTTCTATGGCGTATCTGCCCGCACAGCTTCTGACTATTATTCCGCTGCGCGAAATCAGACAGTCGGTTTTGCTTGCGTCAACAAGCTTTAGCAGATCCTCCAGCGTTTCAATTTCCAAATAATACCCCTTTGGAAACATTCCTTCATCGCTGTCTGCCCCGAAATATTCTATTTCGGACGTTTTATAGACGAAAAATCTCATTTCTCTGTCCCCTTTATCTCCTTTCAAAATGCCGATTTTCACGGCGGCGCTTATACGCGGATGCTGCTGCAACAGAGCGCCCTTGCCGCGTCGTTTGAAAGGAGGGAAATCCATAAGCCCCTCGTGGGGCCGTGGCTGGGATAGCAGGTCTCGAACCTGCGACGCGGGAGTCAAAGTCCCGTGTGATACCGCTTCACCATATCCCACCGGCACGACCCCGGAGAGGGTTATTTCTCGTCGTGCTCCTTGCACTTTTTCACGTTCGCGCACCTTTCCTCGTACTTCGTACAATATCCGTAAGCGTGCGTCATCCCTATACAATGATAGCCGTTCGGATAATACTTTTCCGACCATGTGTGCCGCTCGTAGTGCTTGCACTTTTCGCATTGTTTTACTTTCATATCTCCTCCTCTATAAATCCGTTAGTCTTAACTGCCGCTCTCTGCTTTCGTCGGGGATCAGAAGCTCTTTTAATATCGCTTCCAATACATCGACGACAATACTATTTCCGGCTTGCTTGTAAAGCTGACTATTTGAATTGACGGCTTCCGCTTTGCAAAAATCTTCATCGTCAAATCCCATAAGTCGCCAGCATTCAAGCGGCGTCAGCTTGCGTATTCTTGTATGTTCGTTGCTATTAATCATTACTTTCGGCTCTTGCCCCCCCCCCGCATATTGTAGTGATCGTCGGACACAAGTAACGCGGATCATATATTCGCGCACTCGTCTCGCTGCCCTTGTATTCGAGCGATCCGACACATTTACATCTTTGATATTGCTCCGCTTGCTCCAAATGTACCACTCCTTACGAAATTCGCCATACTGCTTTGCGCGTATTGCGCTTTTATTGTTCTGCACGTTCCGTCGTGCTCTGCGTTAAGGGGAAATGTTCTCGGACAAAACAATCGTCCATTCTCCCGCCCGCTCGCGTCGTAATCGTCGGACAAATTATGCGGTCTATCTGTCTGTCTGTCTGTCTATGGGATCAAACTCAAAACCGTTACCCTTTCGCTTCATCCGCTCTGTTCTGTTCTCATACATCTGCACCGTCTTTTCGTCGAGATAATACTTCTCGTCAACGGTCTGTTCCAATGCGTCAAAGAACGAAAACCGTCTCGGTATCGGATCGGGAAATTCAAACACCCGGTCAAAGTCTTTTTTGATCGAGATTGCAAATACTCGTTCTCTGTTTTGCGGTATTCCGTAGTCCTTCGCGTTCAATATCTGCCAATAAGTCATATAGCCGTTATCATAGAGCCACGAAAGCCAACCGTCAAAATCCGGCTTGAATTTGTTTCCGACGAGCGGCTTCACGTTCTCCATTATGAGATACTTCGGAGCTTCGCTGCGTCCAATAGCCGTTGCAAGCAGCCGTTGTACCTCATACAATAGACCGCTTCGCGTAACGCCTTTGATGATCCCCTTTTGATGACCCGCTTGTGATAAGTCTTGACACGGAAATCCATAAGTCCATAGATCAGCATAATCAAGAGCTTCAACCTTCGATATATCGCCGTAATTGCGCGTCTTGCCGTATATTGCTTCGTAAGATTGTATCGCGTACTTGTCTATTTCGGATATGCCGACGATCTCATGTTCTATACCGAGCCGTTCAAGAGCTTTCCGAAAAGCGCCAATGCCGGAGAACAATTCATTGACCGTCAGCACCTTTCTCCTCCGTCAAACGCTCATGACAGCTTGCGCAATGTACGCCGTCATCGTCGTAGTATATTTCGTCCATACTTTCGAGCAGCCCGGCGCCGCACTCACAGCACCGCGCGTCAAATCTTGTGTATGGATTGTTCGGGCAGAATACGTCGTGTCCGTGCCCTTCTCGCCTTCCGCAATACTCACACATTGCTCCTCGCCTCCTTCTCGGTCTCTCTTCTTCGTTCATCGTTCATTCCTTTTCCCTCTCTTTCAACAATGGCAGTCGACAATAGCCATAAACCAGCCTTTTTCTATTGCCATTTCTTTTATCCTTAAACGCTTAATTGTGCGTTCTTCGCTTTTGCCAAATAAAGCAACCCATTCGCCTGTCGGCAATACTGCACAAGAAACGTCATCAAAACGATCTATTGCAACGAAGCCAAAATCGATTTTATACCAATCGTATTGACCGTTTGGATTATATTCCCAATCGTAAACAGAATCGCCCGGGATTTCGTCCGAATATGGTTTCAGCAAAGCTTTTACTATTTCTTTGTCTTTACTTTCAGTAAAAACAGCGGTGTTAAAATGTCCCATTCTAAACCTCCTTCCGTCTTCGCGCCGCAGCAAAAGCCGCCCGGAATCTTATCACTTCTTCGCTGCTTTCCATTGTAGTATTCTTAATGTAATCCGGGCAATGCTTGTATCTGTTTTTACAGAACCAATCCACCCAAAACCTCCGCAGCTTTTTGTTAGGGCACCATTCATTTGTGCTTCCCTTCGGGTCTATGCCTCCAAAGCAATGGATGACTGAGCCTGCTGTCTCGTACTTGTATAAAGGGCATTTAATATTCGCTGTAATATGTACCTTTGACATCTCATCCCTCCTTAACTATAAAGTTTATAGTCTCGTTCTGCCTGCCGAGCTTCCCATACATCACAGACGCGCTGCCAATTATCCGGAAATGGCGGATGGTCCTTGTAATACGAGACAAAACGTTCTGCCGTAAATGCGTACCTCTTTTCGGTTAGGTAGTCCTGTATTTCCTTCATTGATGGCGGCGCTCCCGCGCGCGCGCTGCATTGCATCTCCGACACAATCTTGGATTGTGGAGGAGATGTTATTTCTTTTGGGTTCTCTTTTTCTATCTTTTCTCTTTTGCTTCTTTTCTCTTTTCGTTCTTTTTCTCTCCCCTTTTCTTTGCCGTCTGCCGCAAAAATGTATACATTTTCTCGATTCTTGTATACATTTTTTGCAGAAATGTATACATTTTTTGCGATATTGTCTACACAAATGTACTCTTTTATCATTTCTACGGACCTTCTGCGCTTTGTTTCCTCCATATACGTCGACTGTATCATCGCCGACGTAAGTATGCCGTAATCGTTATATTTCTGTCTGTCGAAGAAACCGTTTCTTATAAGGCTGTTCACTATCTCCGGCACAGCCTTCGCACCTGCGCAACGCTGCTGCGCAAACACCAAAGCCACGTCCTCATTCCACACACAGTAGTAACCTTCCTCGCCGTATATCTTGCACAGCAATTCGACGACTACTCCACGCGCCTTAATTCCAAATTCGTTTATTACCGGAATCAAGGAATTTTCTATAACAACCGAGAAGGGGAAATAATCTATCCCGTTCTTCACCTTTACGATCTCCTTTTACGTATCTGTTCTCTGATATGCTCGCTTATCTTATGCGACGCGCTGTTCTTCGCGTATGCCGCGTATATCGCCTCCGCGTCCTTCGCCTTCCGTATCGTCGCCTTCCGTTCCTGCCGGAGCCGGTCGGCTCTTGCGTAGTCCTCACAAGAGCCGTGACAGCCGACGCAACGCCGCTCGCAGTTAAGGCAAGGCGCCGTGTCCTTTTTCCCGTCCATCAGATCAGAACGGCAGATCCTCGTCGTCGGGGTTGATATTCTCGAACTTCGGAGCGTTCTCGGCGGTATACAGCGGCGCTTGCTGTTCTGCCGGTTCTTCCTTTTTCGGCGACCCCATGAACGACGCCTCTGTGACCGTGACTTCGAGCGTTGACCTGATCTCGCCGTCCTTCGTCGTGTACTTGTTCTGATAGAGAGCCCCGACAACGCCGATCATATCGCCCTTCTTGAAATAATGCGATATAAACTCCGCTGTCTTTCTCCACGCCGTACAGCCCACAAACGACGTCTTTTTGTTCTCGCCGTACCCGCTGTCCGTCGCTATCGTGAAACGGCAAATATCAAGCCCTCCGTTCGTCTGCTTCAGCTCCGGATGATCCGTCAGCCTTCCTTGTAAAACTACTACGTTAAGCATCTTTCTTTATCTCCTTTACAAGTGAATATCTTGCGTAATGTGTTGTCTCTCCGTATCTGTTCTCGCCCTTCTCCATATCCTTCTTGATGCTGAATCCGAGCCTTTTCAGATCCGATATCCTTGACGCCAGCCTCATAATACCGAGGTCGGCAAGCGCCTGTATAGGCGTTATGCTCCCGAAGTCCTGCATATAAGCGAGCACTCTCGCGTTTTGTGTCGTTGTCATTTTTCATTCCCCCATAAACTTATCATTTTCGCTATCTCGTCCGGCGTTTCCGTCGTTATGCCGAGAGCTTTTGCGTCTTGTATAATCGCGTCAATAAGCCGCTTCATTTGAAAACTGTCGTACGTTGATGAGCCGAAGTATACTCTGACGTTCACGCAGCCGTTTATTTTTGACGGGAAAGTTTCGGTCAGCCATCCGAGCCCCTTCGCCCGCCAGCCTTCGCAAAACGCCTCTGCAGCCTCCTCACGGACGCATACGACGTCACTTACCCCGGCTATCTGCCGTATCTCGTGACGGTAGACCGCCTCCGGTGACGATTTCAGCGCCGCCGCGATCTTATCTATAAGCACCCAAGCGTAAGCGTTCGCGTCGAGCGAACGCCGCTTCCGGTGCTTCTTCAGCGTGACGTCGATCTCCGCGTCTTTCAGCTCGTCGATTTCTTCAGCGCAGTCCGCCGAGGTGACGAGAGTTATAATGCTCTCGCCGCCCGCCGTCCTGATAAAATCTTTAATCCTTGCGATCATAGAGCTCGCCGAGCATTACGTTCGCCGCAAGCAATAGCTGCTGATAGTCCTCTTTGATTATCGGCTGATTGATCGAACACTTGTCGCAGAGGATCTCGTTGACCTTCGTCGCATCAAAGCCGGTGACCGACATGATCTCCTTCGCCTTCTTGTTCAGCTCCGCGCGCAAAGCCTTGATCTCGTCGTCCTGCTCCGTTTTTTTCTTCGGTTGTTCTGCTTTCGAAGCTTCTGCCTTCGGCTGTTCCTGTTTCGGCGGCTCCGCCTTCGGCGGGTCTGCTTTTGTAGGTTCTTTCTTCGATTGGTTCTCGTTCTTCTCTGTTTGCTCTTGACTATCAAGCGCGTTCTTCAACTCGTCAGCCGAGCATATCGAGGTATCAATTCCGAAACCAGCAAAGCCGAGAGCACGTCCAACCGCGCTTGTCTCGCAGTTTTCTATATAGCTTGTCTTATTGATATAAGAGGCGTTCTTTTCTTCCTTTGCCGAGCCTCTCGCAAGAAGCACTCTGCCGCCGCCTTCGGTGTAATATCCGACTTCGCAAACGTAAGTGCACGCGCCGTTCTCATCAATGACCGCAGATGGAAGAATAAACCCCGTAGGATATACGATTCTGAAAGCTTTGACGCGCTGGTTTACTTCGGCATATTCTTTGCCTTTTACATCCGTTGTCGCTATGGACTCATTCGCTTTTTTTATTTCTTCAAAAGTAATCATCTAATCTGCACTCCTCTCGTAACTTCAATCTCTGCGCCGGGGATCTTCTCCCCTCGGTCAAGCGCCTGCTTTATCGCCAATCTGTTCGGCGACGTCGTAGTCTTGACCGTCATATACTGACCGGGGATCGCCTTCTCGTCCGTGATCTTCGTGCTTTTCGTCTCGCGCCAATATGCCGTGTAGGTTATGCCCTTCTGCTTCCCGCCGCCGTTCGCGTCGAGGAATACGCCGAGGCGATATTTCATAGAATTGATCGTGCTTTCCTTGCTACCGATGACTTCCTTCAGCCGTGCTTCCTCTTCCTGCAAAGCATTGATCTGCGCCTCTATCACGGCGATCTCACCTTTGATATCTGTGATGACTTGGCAATACGTCTCGACCTTATCGTTAGCTCCGATAGACTCAAGCGTATCATCGCGCGTCTGCTCGTCGATGTCCTCCTGTTGTACGAGCTCCGCGAGCTCCTTCGCTACCTGTGCAATTTCAAGTAATGTCATGATTCTCTCCTTTTCCCTTTCAAAATTATTTGTTTATTTGTTTCCGTCCATTTTCGCGCCGCAGTATGGGCAAAAATTAAACTTGTATTCCGGCAAACAATTCATTTACAGTTATCATTTGCATATATACGTCGTCGGCGGGACGGCGAAATCGTATGTAAATTTCTTCACGACCTCGCTTCCCTGCACGAAATTCGCTTGCCAAATTACCGTGTCATCGAGGACGCCGTTTTCAAGCACATAACGGGCGTTCTGTATCGCCCTCTCGGACGGAACAATATTCCAAAACGCCGCCTTGCCCTCGTTAGGGTCAAGTGCATACATATACTGTATCGGGTTTCCGTCACCATAGCCGCAGAGAGCGATCTCAAGGATCGTGTCGCCCGGGAAACGCGGCGAAGCCACGCGATTTAACGCCACCGATGCAACATACCTCTGGTGTTCGTCTGTACAATAATCCGACCCTGCCTCGTTCTCGACGATTTTTGCTAAATAAATCAAATCCTCGGTTTTATATGGCGTTTCTGCAAGATTTTCTTGCGTATCGGCGTTTATAGCCGCGTTTTCGCCCGTTTTCGGCGACGCTTCCGAGGTGTCAGCCTCCACGGTCTCGGTCTCGACAGCCGTCTCAATCGGCTCGAATATGAGCGTTTCCGCCTCCGTCACCGTCTCGACCGCTTCCGTTTCCGGGAGAGCCACGCCGTCGCGGCCCTTGCCGGATATGTGCGAGCTTATCATCGCCACGATAACCGCGATCACGCCGAGAGTAACGAGTATATAATACGTTCGTTCATCCTTGCTCATCGCTTTGATCCTCCACCGTTCTCCGCAGCGCCTCATCCGTTATCTGATACAACAGATCCGCGCCCTTCTTCAGATTATCGTCAAGGCAAGCGTACATCGCCTTGCCCGCACTCACAAGCGCAATGCTCATCAACATAATGCAATGTTGCGTAAAGCCGACCTTGCTCATCTCGTCGAGTACCGCTTCCTGCATCTTCTCGACGATCTCGACGTCCGTCTCGGCGCCGGGCGCGACCTTGCCGTCCTTAAAATTCGCCGCCGTCTTGTTCACGATGGCTTGTATCTTTTCCGCAAGCGTTATCTTCTGTCTCATACCGCCCGCCTCTCTTTCGCCCACTCGACCAAAGCCGAGCGCATTACTTTGAAAGCCTTTCCGATCTTGACCGCCGGGAAGTCCTTGCGGTTCATTATGTTCCGCGCTTCCGTTACCGAGCATCCCATATACTCCGCGACTTCCTTTGCGCCGATGAACTGCATTTTGTAATTTTGAACGCTCTCCGCGAAACGGCGAACGTCCTCAAGATCAAATCCGCTCATCATCTCTTTTCTCCTTTCTTACTGTTGTGTAGCTTTTTCTTTGATGATCTCGTCGACTGCTGCTTCAAATTTCTCCTGCGCTCCGGCAGGCTTACGAACACCATTGAGGATCATGCCGACGTAGTTCTTGCTGAATCCGAGTTTTTCGCTGAGCTCCTCATATGTGATGTCGTATAGATGTAATTTGGCGACAAGGTTTGCCGTCCAGATATCGCGCATTTTCTCTCCTTTCTACTTTTTAATAAAAACTGTTGCAAAAGTTAACATAACGTGATATAATGTGATTGCCGGCACATTAAAGTTTGCTTCGATAGGCGTTTTTGTCTACCGTGTTTTTTCTGCGCTCTGTTAACTGTTCTAACTATACCATTAAATTCTCAAACTGTCAAGCGTTTTTTGTTTATTTTTCTAACTTCGACAAAACACACAAAAGGGGGCGAGTTATTTTGTCTAACTTTTACACAAAATACTGTAAACTTTGTGCCGAAAAAGGCGAAACGGCAAGCAAAGCGGCTGTAAATATGGGATTTTCTCGTGCGACCGCAACGGGATGGAAGAACGGAAAGCAGCCCAACGACGTTACTCTTGTTCGTATAGCCGACTATTTCGGCGTCCCGGTCTCTTATTTCGACGATACCGGTCTGAAGATGCCTGACTTCGACCTCCAGCTTTTTGCCGAGGATGGTCTTACCGCGCAGGAAAAGGCTCTTATAGCGGCGTTCAGACCGCTTGACGAAGTAAACCGTGCCAAGGCGCTCGTCTATATCGCCGACCTTGCGGCGGAGGGTTGATAGGTTTTTTTGTCAAGAGTAAATCTGTATTTTCTTTATCTTTTTTTCTGTTCGATATGATTTACTCTTGACAAACGCTCTCTGCTATCTCTGTTTGCTATGGTAACGCAGCAAAGAGCGTCGCCCGATGTGACTATAATAAACACAAGGAAGCAAAAAAACAGCGCGAATTGCGCTGTCAATTTAATTCTTAATATTTCGAATTGCATTTCTAAATTGCAACTTTAGCAATTAAATTGCAATTTTACGAGTTAAGGAGCTATTATGGCAACAAAAAAACGTCGTCTTAACGGCGACGGCTCTTTCAAAAGACGGTCGAACGGAACGTATGAGTTCCGATATACCATACCGGGCGAATATGACGCAGACGGAAAGCCGCGGCGGATCTCCGTCTACGGGAAGACGCAAGCGGAATGTCGGGAGAAGATGCAGCGGAAGCTGAACGTATACGAGACCGGAACGGAATCATCGAAGAGCGACGTCACGATTCCGGAGCTTGCGCGTCTGATCGCCGAGGAGAAGTATGCGGACGGTACGACACAGCGTCAGACCTACGAGCGAAACCTTGAAACGGTCAAGCTTTTGTCGCCGATTGGGAATATACCCATCCAAAAACTGACCGAGGCGAAGATCAAGGAATACCTCGTCTCACAGCGCCGTTATTCTGACAGCGTTCTTAAGAAGGTCTATCAAACGCTCTGCGCCGCCTTTAAGGAAGCTATGCGCCGCGGTATCGTGACGAAAGACCCTATGCTTGGTATAAAGCGCCCCCGGTCTGAAAAGCCCGCCGAGGACGTCCGCGCCCTCTCCGTCGCCGAAGAAAAGCGCTTTATCGACGTCCTGCGTACAGAAGACGTCACATACCCGGAGCCGATGCTGCTCTCGCTCTTTACCGGGATGAGAATGGGCGAAGTCCTCGCTTTGCAGGTCCGGGATATAGACTTTGACGAAAAGGCAATACATATCTGTAAAACCGTCGCCGCCTCGTCCTCCGGCGTCGCGTTTCTCTCCTCCCGGACGAAGACGGAGGCCGGTATGCGCGATCTCCGCGTCAGTGACGACGTGTGCCGCTTCCTCCGCAAATGCGCCGAAGGCCTCGCCGAAGATGATTACCTCTTTACTAAAGACGGAAAGATAATGCGCGTCGCCACCGTCTACGCAAGCTTCCGCAAGGTCATCGAAAACTATGACGTTATAAAGAAAGTCAACGGCAAAAAAGTCACAATGCACTCGCTCCGTCATACCTACGCTTCACGCTGTATCGAATCGGGTATGCAGGCTAAAGTCCTTCAACACCGCCTCGGTCATACCGACATACAGACCACATATAACGTCTACGGCGACATCTTCGCTATGTATGAGGACGCCTGCCTCGACACCGCCGATAAATACTTTACTTCTATTGGGGTATATATTGGGGTATAGCTCCGCGCTTGTCTTGATATTAAAGCATTTGTCAAGGTCACTCCGACCATAAAGGCAAGTTGTCTCAACTTGCCTTTTCTTTATCTCAAACTGCTCTAAACCGCACTATACAAGGCTTTTTCAACATATCGTGAAAATGGTAAAAGTTAAGTTGAGGTATGTTTGAGTTAAGTATGAGTGGGGTATAATTGGGGTACGTTTTTGGGGTAACGCCGATCGTACCCCAAATATTTGGGGTATTTGCAAAGAAACGCGCCTCCCGGCTGGGAGACGCGCCCTTTTGTTTTAGCCTCTGCGCTCGATGCTCTTGATGAAAGCGTCAAACTCTTTGCGCTCGGTCGGATCGTCCGTCTCGTCGCGCATATCTTTCAGGCGATCTATCATATCGCCGGAGCGGGAGACGAATCTACCCATACGGTCGCGTCCGCGCCTGTAAGAGCCGCCGTCGTCGTAGGGCATTCCGTCGTCATAAGAGCCTCCGTCACGATAAGAGCCGTCGTCGTAGCTCATACGGTAGGAACCGCCGCGGCGAGAATAGCGTCTGGAGTTTCCGCCGTCCATCCTGTAAGAGCTTTCGCCTTCGGCCTCGTCCATCAGCTTGTAGAGATTCTTCGCGGCATGGAGCGTCGTGTCGATGATCTGAAGCTCGCCGGATGAGTTTATTTTATCGCGCTTGGCGAAATCGTCAAGCTGATAGCAAAGAAGCTCATCGAGCTTTTTAAGTGTTTCGTATTTCATAGCTTCCTCCTTATGCTACGCGCTCGACTATCAGATTAGCGTTTCTGACGTCTATCGGCTGATCGGAAATGTTCTCGACGGCGATGTTAAAGCAACAGCCGCGGGGGACGGTGACGTACAGCGATTCAAAAATGCCGAAGTACGCGCCGGTCGCCGTAGGCGTTACAACCGCCTCGCTCGTCGGAACGGATTCGCCGGATATCGCAAGCGCAAGGCCGATCTCGCCGGGAGTCCCGGCCGTGCCGGGAGCCTCTACCGTGTCAGCGGGAACAGCGATATTTGCGCCGAACGAAACGAGATAGCGAGCGAAGGTCGCGCACGGATTATTCACAATACCTCTCAACGTGAGTATGCCTGAGCCCTCACGATGGATGACATAGCCTTTGTTGCAGGGGATCGGGCTTTCTGTGAAGAGCACGTTTTGCCCGATGCCTACAAGCTGAACGGCATTAGATGTTACTTCCATGCGTTACCTCCTTAAAAGCTACCGCAGCCGCAACCGCTGTATGCGGTGGAGCAGCAGTTAGGATTCTGTACGATATATGCCGGTCTCGGTACGGGCGCGAGATACTGTTCAAGAGCTGTTGTTTGCGCCGCGTTGTCGGAGAGAAGGCGTGCCGTCTGCGCTGTCTGCGAAGCCGCGAGATCCTTCATCGCAAGCTGGCTGCGGAGGTTGGAGATAAGATCGTTCTTAGCGTCTATCTCCTGCTGGCAGAGCTTGTCGAGGATAGCCTGCGTGTTGCGCGTGTTGCTCTCGATGACGTCTCTGATTCCGTCGGAAAGCGCCGCTCTGTCCGCGCAGTTTTCCGTTGCTACGGTGTACTTAAGGTCCTGCGTTGCCGCGCGGTTCTCGCAGCAGCAGTTCTGAAGCGAGGACTGAAGAGCGAAGTTTTGCTGCATATCCGCGATCTGATTTGTGTAAAGCTGCTGTGCAAGCGCGTTCTGCGCGCCCGTGATCGCCGCGGTTGTACCGGCAAAGCCGTTACAGAGCTGCGTCGAGATGCCGCTGATGCCATCGCGGATGGACGTTATGCCGTCATTCAGCATTGCGTCGCGGAAGCCGTTGTTCGTGTTTGCGTTGATGTTGTTCTGGCCGTTGAGAAGCCACGGAAAATCATAACCGAGCATCATATTGCCGTAACCTCCCCCGAAGCCGCCGCCAAATCCCCACGCGCCATTTCCGGCGAGGAGAAAAAGAAGCAGAATCCACCAGCCGTTACCGCCGCCGAAGCCATCGTTGTTGCCATTGATAGCCGCGAAATCGGCAGGGGTCATTTCGGATGTTGTCATTTGTTTTTACCTCTGAAAAAAATATTCTAAAAACCTGCGCGCCGGGTTTATAGTCATTTTTTAATCCCCATCATCGGGGCTATTTGATTTGCAAGGCTTACAGCTTGGTTATACTGCGCCTGTGAGACTTTGCCGCTGTTCAGCATTTGCTGGACCTGCTGCCGGGGATCTCCGTTCATCCCCTGCGCAAACTGCCGAAATTGCTTTACAAAGTTTTGCGCTTGAGACGGTAATCCCTGACCGCCTCCGAAAGCATTAAAGAGCGGATTCATCTGCTGACGCCTCCTTCTTCATCAGCGCCGCAAGGCGTTCGTCAAACTCTTTTCTCGTAATGTAGTCCGGGCTTGTCGCGGGCGCCGCCGTGCGTTCCTTGAAATCGAATATGCGGAGCGGCTGCGCCATCCCGAGGCTGTCCGCGCTCTTGACGTAAAAGCATTTGTTCTCCATATCCATGAGCATTACGGAGGCGTTAGGAGCGACGAGATATGCGTCGGCTTCCTCTTTACCCTTGACCCACTCAAACGAGCCTTGTGTGGGCTGAGGCGCGGGCGTCGGCTGTATTACCGTAGCGGGCGCGGGCTGTTGGACGGGAACGTAGTTGTAATTCGGTGAATAATACTGTGCAGGGTACATATAAAATCACTCCTTTGTGTAAAAGAAATATGCTACTTGATCGCCGCTGTCCCACGTATCGTAATAGTCGCCGTCTACGACGGTTACGACGTGCTCGGAACACTTGACGATGTACGTGCCGGTCGGATGATCCGCGCAGAAATCGCGGAGCGTATAGCACGCCGGGCAGGTGTCGGGAAGCGGTTTTACCTTAAAGCCTTTGCCGCGTATATACGACGTCCACACGGCGTCGCTCGACGGCATATCGGCGAGGATAAAGCCCTTAATCGCGATGTCGCTGTAAACGTCTTGCCAGCTCTCGCCAAGAGCTAAAGATACCGCTCTTATCACGCAGTCGCCGACGATCTGCTTCTTCGGATTCGGGTTGTAGTATTTCCACATTGTCGTTTATATCCTCCGGGACGTAGTCTTCGTTATCGTACATTGTTATCACCTCTCTGATAAAATTGTACGAAAAAAAGGACTTTCACTCAAGAAAGTAAAAGTCCCATTTTCAGCCCATTTCAGCAACAAAAAAAGCCCCGTTTCCGGGGCTTTGATTATATGTGACGGAATAGTTTTTCTTCCGCCTTGTAGATGATACGTTTTGTTTGAGTCACGGAGCGGTCAAACTCTTCAGAGATTTGTTCGAGAGTCCGCTCGTCAAGAAGCCTGCGGCGGAGCATATTTCTCGCCATCTCCGAAAATATCCACTCGTCAATGAGGCTTTCCCACTCCGTTCTGCTGTAATCCCGGTAGTCGGTAAGCTTCATTTCTTGCGCACCTTGACGCCGCGAGATTTACTTTTCCTCTTCCGCGCCCGCGCTTTCTGCGATATCTTCGCCATAGTAATTATCTCCGTTATGATTGTTATCACTATGGAAGTTCGCCATGCCGTCTGTCGCCTCTATAACAGTTTCAGTTGAAACGTAATCATAGGACATCCACGCGTGCAGCCATGCAAGGTTACTCGCAAAGAGCATAGCAATCGCTATAATGAGTACGGCGATAAGGCGCTTGTGGCGTCTCTCCGCTCTCATTGCCTCGCCTTCGTACACGATATACGGCACCGGCGTGCTTTCCATATTTTTCACAGATTCCATATTGTATTACGCTTTCTTTAAGTATTTTTTATCAACGGCGCCGACCGTGATGCCGTTCGTGCCAAACACAGCGCGGTCGCCGTTAAGTTCAATCAGCGTGTAGACGGTACGGTATACCCAATACGCGAATTTCGCTGTATAGCCGTATACCGGAGCGTCTTTCTCGATGCGGACCTTGTCGCCGACCTTCGGCTCCCATACGGGCGCGGGAGCGGGAGCGGGCGTCTTGCCGTAGCCGTTCTTGCCGCGCGACTTTATCATCGTCGGGTAGTCTACGAAGCAGTAGTCCTGATCGCAGACGACGCCCGCGACTTCGTTTGAACGGATAAAGTTCGTAGAGCCGCCAAACTGCCACATCTGCGCGGGGCAATCGGGGCAAGATGCACCCCAAAAGGCGAGCCATAACGAGAAGCGTTCTGCAAGAGACTTTCCGTCGAGCTTGTGATTATACCAATCCCAATTCGTATAGAAGCCGCACCAATAGCCGTAGTCTTCCATCGCCGTACAGAACGTGCGCACGACCTCCGACAGCGTTGCTATACCCGCCGCCGCTTGAGGAGCGCCCTCGACGTCGTAGAACACCGGATAATCAAACTGCTTGCCTTTGAGAAGCTCCGCAAAATACGCCGCTTCCTGCTTCGCTTTGTCGACGGTATCAGCCATCCCGAAGAAGTATGCGCCTACGCCGAGACCGGCAGCCTTCGCCGCCTTGTAGTTATCCTCGAACTTCGGATCGCGGTACAGCCCGCCGTCAGCTCCGCCTGCTTTGATTATAACATACTTTACGCCCTCTTGCGAGGCTTTTTCAAAATTAAAATCGCCTTGCCAGCGGGAAACGTCGATTCCAAATACGTTCATTTATCCTCGCCGCCTTTCTCGCCTTCATCTTCGGGCTTTTTCGGCAGATTCATAAGTGCTGCAAGCCCGCAAGCCACAGCCGCCGCGATCAGCGTCTTAATGCCGCTTTTCAGCGCCGTCTCGTCCGCCCACTCGATCAGCGCAAGGTTAGCCGCGATATAACCGACAGCCGCCTGCGCGAACGTGCGGAGCGCACGAACGATTGTGTTCTTCCATTTTTGCATAATATTACCCCCTATGCAGTTCTTGTTTGAGTTGTTCAAAGCGTTCCTTGAGGATCGCAATGTCTTGTGTGTTTGTGTCGATCTGATGACCGTGCGCGTCAAGCCTGCGGTCGCTCTTCGCCATCTGCGTGTTTAATTCATCAATTGAGCAGTTTAATTTGGTAATTGACGAATTAAGTTTCACGATAGGCGTGGTAACGGCAATGCCAAACGCGACAAGCGCCGAGATACCGATAAATATTTCCCATGTCATGTCATAAAGCCTCCGTTGGTTTGTGTTGCGAGAGCCACGATCTCGCTTATTAACTTAATAACTTCTGTCACGGTGTTACCTCGTTACGCCCACGTACTGCCGCCGTCTGTCGTGCTTATAACTGTTTCTTGATTATATCCTGTCTTTGTAATGAGAGTAGCGTGACCCGATGTATCATTGTAATTCTCAAGCACTTTTATTGTCGATGAATTAGTACCATATTCTGTCGTAGTCGCGGTTATACCCATAACGTGATCGTTACAATGTAGATACCACATATTGCCGATAAAATTGTTATTTGAATCTAACTTACCGAACGTGTTGCTGCCGCAGGAGTCGCCGAACGTGTTGCTGTTGCAGTTGTTGCCGAACGTGTTGTTGTCGCAGCTGTTGCCGAACGTGTTGCTGTTGCAGTTGTTGCCGAACGTGTTGTTGTCGCAGCTGTTGCCGAACGTGTTGCTGTAGCAGCTGTTGCCGAACGTGTTGCTGTAGCAGCTGTTGCCGAACGTGTTGTTGTCGCAGTTGTTGCCGAACGTGTTGTTGTCGCAGCTGTTGCCGAACGTGTTGCTGTCGCAGCTGTTGCCGAACGTGTTGTTGTCGCAGTCGTCGCCGAACGTGTTGCTGTAGCAGTCGTTGCCGAACGTGTTGCTGTAGCAGTCGTTGCCGAACGTGTTGCTGTAGCAGGAGTCGCCGAACGTGTTGCTGTAGCAGGAGTCGCCGAACGTGTTGCTGTAGCAGGAGTCGCCGAACGTGTTGCTGGAGCAGGTGTCGCCGAACGTGTTGCTGTAGCAGTTGTCGCCAAATGTGTTGCACCAGTTGTGTCCGCTTAGATAATTGTGTGATATATCATCCCACACGGCTGATTGCAGACCCGCCACATAAATGCTATTCGTTTCCCATACGCTTCCGCCAAGACCGAGCTTATTAAGCACATTAAATAACACTGCACTAACCGGGTCTTTTTCAAGGGATATGTAGTTTTCGGTACATGGTATTTTAGTATGCAAATTGAAAGAAGCGTCAATATGAGTAGATGTTTCATCTAAATAATCGAACGTGTAATAAAGGTCGGCGTTAAATGCCGCCATATACTGAGCGTTCGGTTCCGCAAACTGTATAACACCAAGTATGTTCGACCCTACCGCAAAGTCATAGTCTGCTTTACCATTTCCCTTTATCCACGGATTAACATACGACCCATCCTTCATATAGGCTTGTAATGCGGTAAATATCTGATACATCGACCCGTATCTGTTAGGCTGTGTCGCCGCGTCATATACGAGACTTGTCGCTGAAGGAGTATAATCACCCTGAGGGTCTGCTTTTTTAAGAGCATATCTTAAAAACTGTATGTTCTTAAAGTCATATCCCGCCTGATTATTCCATTCGTCCTTCATCCACCAAATAACGCCCTTGCCGTTGGTATTAGCCCAAGCGTATTTATCGGTATTGTTATCAAGGTCGTATTTGATTTCCCAAGCGTCGAGGTTAGCCTTGCCTGTAAAATACGTGTCTCCCTCGTGAAGAACTGCTTTTGCGTCCTCAGATAAATGACCTTCGTCTGTTGCAAGAAGAACGAGGTCGAATTGATGTCCTGCCGAAACAGCGTTGTGCAAATAACCCTGCGCACCTAAAACGGAAAGGTCGTAACTCCCCGTGATTATAGTGTTATAGTCTGTCATACGGTAGAACGTACCGGGGACAAGATTACCGCTATCCCGGAGAGCTTTTATTTCCGCATAAGTTTTTTCTTCATAGAGAACAGTAGGTGTTACTCCCGTTGACCCTATCTTCTCCCACGCGGAATTGATATACATATACTCATCGTATATGTCATCTGTCTCGCCCTCTTTCGGGACAAGATAGATCACGCCGTTTTCTCCGGTCGCGGGAAGCGTCTGTACGATTTCATAGCGGATACCGCCGCCTCCGCCACCTCCGCCGAGGGCTTTAGCGAGTATCAAATCTCTCATATTCATAGCTCTATCTCCTCCCATACTCCGTCAGCGGAAAAGCTGTACACCGTAAGCGTGCTGCCTACCTTGTAGGCGATACTGCCGGGCGCGACATTTGTCGGCAGGTCGCTTGCCGTACAAGCGGTTTTCATCACGATCTCGACGAGGTTTGTCGATATGTCATAGTCGCTTGCCGCAGGTGTTTGCTCGCTGTGAATAACGTAGTATTTTCTTGCCATACTGTGCCTCCTTATTCGCCGGCAGCCGCAACAGCGTTTGCCGCGATATTGCCTGCGTCGTCAATGTAGAGTTCGAAATAGCCCGCGTAAAAATGGAACGATGTGTTCGCCGGAACAAGGACCTGCTGATTTTCCGCGAGAGCAGACCAGCCGACGAGCGTGCCGCCGGTAGCCGCCGTGTATATGCCGAAGCCCTTTACCGTGCCCCAATCGGCTTCAGATCCGCTCTGCGAGGGGTCGGGAAGCGTCGTGTTGCGCGCCGCGTTGAAGTTGATGTCCTTTACGTTGCCTACACGGCGGTCGGCAAGCGTCGTTGCGCGTCCAAGCTCGACCGAGTTGTAGACGCTGTTCATCATCTGCGTGTCGGCGGCGATGTTGAAACGCGCGTAGTTTTTCGTATTGTTGCCGGGCGTCGCTACCTCTTCGCCGCCCGTGCCGTTGTCATTCGGCACAGTTTTGAACAGCCCGAGATAGCAGCCTCCGGTGAACGGCCGAAAGCCCTCGTTTTTGCCGCAGAGCGCGTAAAGCGCAGACTGCGCGCTTGATGTGTTGAGTATCATACTTATTTCTCCTTTTTCAGCGCTGTGCGCTTATTATTCTGTTGTTGTAATGGCGACGTAAAGATAGCTTGACACATATCCTTCTGTAAGCCCAGATCCGAACAAATTGCGGTAAACGCCGTTATTTCTCGGCGTGTAGGTAACTGATACCGTCGTGGTGCCATCTTGATTTCCTGTTTGCGTTATAGTATAGTAGTTGCTTTCGTTCCAACCCTCTGGAGAAAAAGTTATTGGGGTTCCTCCGTTTACATTAACGTACCCTTCAAGAAATCCAATGCACGACACATCTACAACGGTTTTGCCCGCGGCCAGAGCTGTTGTTGCGACCCGAACAAGCCTGTCAAGATCGGACTCCGTCGACGGCGACTCCGTCGAAAAAGTTACACTCGACGAGTCATAAGTGCGAAATCTCGTCACTCCCGCCGTACCTCCTCCGCCTGCTGAAAACGTCTGCGTCCCGCCTTCCGCCGTAGGTATCTCTACCTCGGTAACGTCTTGGAACGTCTGTGAGACGTGGTTTTCGTTCTGCAATATAAGATTTGCCATTGTACCTCCTTTACGCGAGCGTCAGCGTATTGCCGCTCTGCGTCGCCGAGACCGCGCCGCGTATAATCAGCTTGCCGCCGACCTGTTCAAACCATACGACCGGGGCAACGTATTCCGCACGGTCTCCGACGCCGACGCCCGTATTCACCCTTCCGTACTCGACGGCCGTGACCGCGCCCACCGCGCGGCAGCCTATACCGCCGCCCGTGCAGGCTTTACCGTTTGTGTGACGCGAGATTGTATATGCCGTTGCTCTGCTGCCGATACCATTGCCGCTTTTAACGTCGCCGTCTGCGGCGTCGGTAGCATAGCCTTTTGCGGCGTCGCCTATTCCTATACCGCTGTCCGCTCTTGCTGCCGCCTCGCTCGTCGTTTTACCGACCGCGTGGCTTCCGATAGCCTCACCGCTTGCCGCTCCGCTGTGCGTCAGCGGGAGCGTCGCTCCTTTGGCAAATGCACCTATGCCGCCGCCGGAATTGACCGCGCCGTACAGGACGTCTGTCTCGTAGCCTTTGCTGAAGTTCCCGATGCCCGCGCCGCTTGATACGCGCCCGTGGACGTCGAGATTTTCAAGCCTTATCTCGCACCCCATAAAATGCGCGCGGATGATAGGCTTGCCCATAAAGTGCGCTCTAAGCAGTTTCATTCCGCGTCCTCCAAGACGAAGTACAGCACTCTCGCCGCCTGTTCCTCCGGAGTGAGCGCCGCGTCCTGCGTCTCCGTTAAGATGACCCCGGGGACCGGGAGAGACGACGCCTCGCCCTTGACCGTTATCGCGCTCGCCTTGCCCTCGACGTAACCGGCGATGACCGCCTGCGACGCCGCGAGCTCGCTTCCCTCGTCGAAGGTGTTCTGTTCGACGTAGTTCCACGTTTCCTGACGGTACGCCGCCGCCGTCTTGCCGGAAAACTCATACGCGCGGAGCGAATAGCCGTCGTGCGTCGATATGGCGATGACCGTGCCGGTGCTCTCGTTGATGTAGTTCGCCGGGATCGTGTACGTGCCGACCTTAACTACGAGTTGATAGGAGCCGGGCGTCAGCGTCGATATTTGCGCCAGCACAGCCGCGTTTGCGGATATCTGCTCAGCCGTCGGATTGTTGTACCACGAGAGCGTGTAGTGCGGAGTGGGATCGCCCTTCAGCGAATCGGAAGTGTAGGTGTATATCACGCCTTCCGCGTTTTCCATTGTGACGACAAGCTGATTGTTCTCGTTGACCGACAGCGCCGTGATGAGATAGCCGCGTTCCTTGAGGCTGTCTATGTTTTCGAGCGCCGTCTGCAAGCCCTGAAGCATTTCGTCGAGATCGTCGAGCGTCGTCGGCGTGAGTATTTCCGGATCGACCGTCGGCGTGACCTTGCCGTAGACGTTCAGCATAAACGTCGAGGTATGAAGCACGCCGTCCTCGCCTATCAGCTTGAACTCAAGCTTCTTCGTGCCCTCCGACGCCGTAAACGCGCCGTTCAGCCTGTACGTTATCTTGTCCTCAGCGACGATGAAATTCTCGTTCCATGTGACGGTCTCGCCGCTTGCGCTGAACGTCGTGTCCGTCGTCGTGCCGTCCGATACCGTCGCGGTCGTTCCCGCGGGGATCGCCCACGGGACGCCGCGTTCGAGGAAGCTTATTTCAAGCTCGCGCGCCGTGTCGCCGACCTTCGCGTCAATGCGTATAGGCGCTATCATCTCGTGAAGATCGAGCGTGAATCTGTAAAGTGATCTCATTTGTTTTTCTCCTTTGCGTCGTTTTCGGCTTGCGTCACCCATCCGGAAAGTACCTTGTCGGCGCTTTTTTTATAGACGCCCGTCTCTTTGATGATTTTATCGAGCTCTTTCCCGATATCGGACATCAGGCTTTTATTTCCGCTTTTTTTCGCTTCAAGGTACATCGGCTTGTAATAATCTCTGACGGTAGACTGCATATCGACGCCTTTTGACTGCTGCTCGTTTATCTCTTTGATCGCGTCAGCCGTGCGCCCTTCGGCAAGATAGAGCCTTACGCCTACCTTTCCGACGTAATTGCCGTGGTTGAATTGATCCGCCTTTGCGTCCTGCACCCACTCCGAAACCGCCGTGACGTACTTAACAGCGTTCTGTACCGGAATACCCATAAGACGAGACATAGAATAACCGAGTTGTTTTGCGGCGTTCCAATTCATATCACTTCCGGCAAACGCTTTTTTCGTCGCGTCGATGAAGTCGCTGACGTCGTTTACCGTTTCCGTTATTGCTCCGACGCCGCCGAGAGATATACCGTAGTATCTGTCTCCGGTTATCTTCGATTTCAAGAAGCTGTACGCTTCCGAGCCGAGAACGACGTTTGAGATAAGCGAATCGCAGAAGGCGTCAAGCAGATTCCATTCCGCATCCGTGAAATCGTAGTCATCATCGTCGTCGCGTTTCTTGAAGCTGTGCAGCAGCATATCCGTGAGATTTTTGATAATGGATATCGTCGCCGCCGCGATGATCTGCGATTCTATCGCGCGCGTTCTTGCTTTTCTCGCCTCTATGACGTCCTCTCGCGTTACGCCGTTTCTGCCCGCCTTAAAATCTTTTTTGTACTTGTCGTACCGGGCGAAAGCTTCGTAAAGGATATTGAAGTTCTGAAGTCTCTGCGTCATGAACATCGAAAGCTGTTTGACAAGCTCGTTGTTCGTCCTCATCAGCTCCGGGCGCTGAAGCGTCGTGTAGTTCGGCTGTGTCTTTTCAACGGTACGGTTGAATACCTTTGCGACCTCTTCGTAATACTTTTCGGAGCCTTTTTCAAGGTCTTTATTGTTCGCGTCGACGTAGTATTCCGCGGCGTACCACAAATGCCCTACCGTGTAACTGTCAACTGACGTTATCCACCCGGTCAGCCAGCGAAGCTTGCTGTCGACCTTATGACGGATATCCTTGATGCGTCTTGCATCTCCGATCTCCGTTGACGAAAAGCCCCACGATCTGTAAGCAAGAAGCGGCGAATACTTCATAATCAGCTCTTTATCCGTCTTTTTGAACGTCTTGCCGAGCGCCTTCATTATCGGAGCCCATCCGAGCTCCGCCGCCGCTGTCGGGAAAGACGCCGCCTGCGCAAGAGCTACACGAGCGTTAAGCGTAAGCGTCGCCGCTGCGAGTTTTCCTCTTGCTTTGTCAAACAGCGTGACCGAGCCGCCGCGCCTGCCGCCTTGAATATCCTGCAACAGATTTTTGATGAACTTCTTGCCCTCTTCTCCGGCAAATCTCTTTGTGAGCGCGTCCTGCACGGAATCGGAAGAACCGGGAAGCGTGACATTGTATATCCGGTTGAAATCATCGAGGACTTCGAGATACGCGGCGTACCGCGAGACTTTCTTTATCTGATCGCTGATAACGTCCGTGATATCCTGAAGAAGTATCGGCTTTGAGGACATCACTCTGTCTTTCATAAAGCCCGCGTTTTCAAGCGATATATCGTTTGAGAACGTGTCAAACTTCGTTTCGGTATAGTTGTTATCGACTTTTATCGGGAAATACTTCTCGACGTTCGCCTTCTTGAAGCCGTATACCGAAAGCGTCGCCTCGTTCAGTATATCCTTTGACCACTCGTCAAAGAATACGTCCGCCATACTCAAAAGGTTCTGCTCGTACATCGTGAGCTGATCGTCTATCGTTGCCGCAAGCTGCGCTGCGTAAGCGTTCGACCTGTCTTTCAGCTCGTTGAATTGACTTTCAAGATCCGCGATCTTCGTTTCCGTTTCAGCCGTACTCTCGCCGGCGGCTTCCTGCTCCGCCATAGTCTCGCGGAGCTCTCCGATCTGATGAGCTATATCCGCCATGTCCGCCGCAAAGCCGAATACGCGCTTGCCCTTCTTATTGAAAGCGTCGCCCATCTTGCCCTTGTAGTAAAGGTCGAAATCGGGGATAGTAAAGCCGCCGCCTACTATATGCCGCGTATTGTCGGCGTTCATAAGCGCCCTGCGTATTGAGAGCATCATACCGCGGGAGATCAGCACGGGGTTTCCTTCCCCGTCCGTCAGCCCTATATCGACGCTGTCTGCAAGCCTCTTATAGTTCTTTCTGTCGTTCAGAAGGTCGGAGAACATCTGCTGCGCTTCCATCGAAAGCTGCGTCTCGCGGAGCTGCGCGGCGTCGAGAGCGTCATAAAGTTGCGACCAATACGAATTTTTCTTGAAGCCTGCAAAGCGTTCAAACATCGTCTGCGGGCGGACTTGCATATCAAGCAACTTTCCTGCGGTCGTTCCGGTTATTGCTCTGCGGTCTACCGCGTTCAGCTCGCCTATAAGCTCGCGCGCGTACTCAAAAGCGTTTTTGCTCTTGCTGATACGGTCTATGCTGACGGCACGTTCTATACGATGATTCAGCGCCCGCAACATATTATTGAGAAGTTCAAGCTGATATGCCGACATTTTCGGAAGCGGCGTATCGCCGATCTCCGTTGCGACCGTCTGAAGGAGATTGCCGATCTGCTCGTTATACGCTGCGCTGTAATACTTATCGTTTTTCAGCGCCTCGTATTTGACCTTCAAAGCGGCGAGCTTTTCGCTGACCTTTGTGCCCGGCTTCGCTCCGATATCAATATCTTTGAGAAATCCGGCGACGGATCTCACAAACTCCATCGGGACGTATTTGTTTTTGCCCGGACGAAGGAGCTTATCGTTAAATTCTGATATGCGGTCTTTTATTTCCGCGCGGAGTTGAGACTTCTTCCGCCTCTCGCGCTCGCGCTGGCGGCGTTCTCTCGCCTCCGCTTTGACCTCTTCGATCTTCGCGTTTTTATCTCTGCGGAGTCTTTCGTACCGTTCGCGGTCCTCCTCTTTGAGGCTTTGTATTCTCGTACTCGCGGCGTCTTTGACCTGCTCGATCTTCGCGTAAGCCTTCGCTTTCAGCTCCGACATCTCTTTCGCTTGCTTGTCTGCAAGCGTCTGTATCGGCGCCGCGTCGAAAAACGTTTCGTATACGTCGTAGAGGATATCCCGCTTTGTTTCTTCCCATGCCTCGTCCGGAAGCTCCTGCTCCATCCACAAGCTGTCCTGAAGCTGTTTTGCCGTCTCTGCAAGGCGTATCGGCATATCTGCGTCGGAAGTCACGTCGGGGTCAAACCAATCCGGGTGAAGCTCGGACGCTTCCTGCCACAGAGAGTCGAGAGCTATACCGTCGTTGCGGAGCTTGACCGTTCCGGCGATAGCTTTTTGCCAAGCCGTGACAGAGCCGTAAACGTGCTTTATCTCCGCGCGCTGCTGATCGTTGAGGCGTATCGCTTTGCCCTTCAGATAATCGACGACGTTCTTGACGGAATCGTTCACCGTTTCCGTCACTTGCTTTGAGAGGAGATAATCAACGACCGGCTGTGCCGCGTCCGCGACCTCTTCCCACGTCGCCTCGCGCTGATTGATCTTCTGCGCGACGGTGGTATAAAACGTATTCAACAGCTTTGTAAGCTCGCCCTTTCCGACGTATACGTCCCACCTATCCATAAGGCGGTCAGCCTGCCTTGCGACGGACGCCTGAGTCATCACCGCGCCGTGCGTCAGCGTCCGCTGGAGCTTCAGCATATCGCGCAAATGCGTCACAGTCTCGTTAAGACGCTCGATCTGCTTTATGCTCTGCGCCCGCTCCCGCTCCGCCGTTTCGGGTATCGACCAGCGTATATCTTCGTTACCCTCGTTGAATCTTTCCGAAAGCGGGATCACGTTGCCGTTGTCGTCGTAGGTGACGGGATCGGCGGATTTGATTTGTGAAGAATCGTAAACAACATATTCGACGCCATCTCCAGAGTAAACGCCGTCATATCCCAGCTTTTGCAGTACATCTCGCACGTCCGCATTTCTTATATTCTGCAAAAAGTCAATTACTCGATATGCCGCTCTTGACATATACTCTTCCGTTGCGCCATCTTTATCCCAATTTTCCGAGACAGCATAAGTCTCATGAATATAGTCCATCAGTTTTCGAGGAGCGCGCTCGAAAACATTTATACTATTTTTAAGGTTCAAATATGCTTTTATGATATTGACTTGCTTTTTTCCAGAGCCTTTTTCGCCCCACGTTTTTGCTTCTGATTCTTTTTGGGAAAAATAAAATCCTTTACCGAGGCGGCCCCAGCCGTGATAATTTGCGCCTGCGCGTTCTCTGTCAAAAACGGTAAACTCGCCATTATTCGTACCGTGATACGCTTTGATCGTATACCCCGCCTTCTCCGCCGCCTCGTCGACCATCCGCTGCGCCGTTTCCATATCACCGGAGTTTACGGCTGCAAGATATTTTTCGTCGTTTTCTGTCTCGGCAATACTGTACGTCTTTTCATCCGCCCTCTCACCGGTCGCAGTGTTCTGAAGCTGGCCGAAGAAGTGTTCGAGGTACGCCGTCTCGCCCTTCTTTGTGAAGTGCTTTCGGAAGAAATCGGCGATCTTTGTGAGAAAGCGCATGACCGCGTTACGGTCCGCCGCGTTCATTCCGTTCACAAGCCCCTCGAGCCCGACGCCGTTCTCGTTGAAGAGCGTGTCGCCGACGAAGTTTGCGATCATCTCGCGGTGCGCTTCCGTGTTCGTCAGCGTGACGCCGTGGCGGCGGTAACGGTCTTTGAGCCTGCGGAGGTAGTCACCTTCCTGCTGAAGCTGTGTGCCGTCTTTGAGGGATTGCTTATCTATCCAAGCGGCGAAAGCCTTGCTTCCCTTGACCGCCTTGACAAAGCCGTCGTAATCTTTTGAGGTTTCGGCGTAGTGCGTCAGCTCGTGTTTGAGGACAAAGCCTATCGGGTCTTTCGCGTCCTTATTCAGAACGATCGTACCGTCCTTCTCGATGTAGCCGTCGCCGTCGATGCCCTCGACGATCTTGTACTTGCGCCCCATCTTGTCGAGCGTGTCGGCTGCGTCGTTGACGTTCTTGTTGTTGACGTTCTTGCGGTCGACCTCGATAGCTTCCTTGTGCTGCTCGTATCTCGCGTCCTGTCTGCCGACGGTCTCGGAGATACGCCTTGCGTCGTTTCCGATGTTGGAAAGATACTTTGCCGACGCTTCCGCTTTGGGAAATTCTTTTGTGCCGAGCTTGCCGGATCTGCCGATCTCATATCCTTCGGCAATGCCGCGCGCCCATACGCCCGCCGTAACGTTCGCGGGCTTATTTTTATACTGCGCGATAAGGCTTGACGCCGCCTGCGGAGTAATACCGTCTATTGACGTGATAGTCTGCCAAGCAACAGCCTCGCCCTTATCTGCAAATTCAATTTCGGAAAGCTTCGCCGTCTCGCCGTTGTCGAGCGTCACGAGCGCGTTTCCGTCGCCGATCTCGTCGATGGCGTCTATATTCACAGCCTTGCCGTTGTACGTCGTTTTGCCGGTCGTGCTGACCTTGTACGACGTCTCATTCGCCTTGCCGATCTCGTTATCCGACAGCTTCGCGGGTTTGAGCTCGTTTCTCATAGCCGTCTCAAACACTTTATCGAGCGCGCCTTCGCGCAGACGGTCGGACGCCTTCGTCGAGCCGGTCCCTCTCGTCGTCGCGTTGACGCGGAGCGCAAGCTGTTGAAGACCCGTTTCGCCGCTGATCTCGCTCGTTTTCGAGCCTACCTCGTCCATATATCGGACGGCGGCGGTGTTATTGTCTATCTTCGCCTGTTCCGCGTCTGTGAGCTCCTCGCCGAGTATGCTCTTGCTGACGAGCGGCGCAATATCCGCGGCTTCCTCGTCGGTCGCCCCGTTCTCTTTAAGCGCGTTCTCCACCGTTTCGGCGGCCGCTGCCTCGCGGCGATATTCAGACGCCTTTTCAAGCGCATTTCCGCTCTTTTCCGTCAGTTCCGTGTCAAGCGCACGCGCAAGCTCGCCGAGAGCCTTGTTGCTGACCGTCTTGCCGTCTCTCTGCCTCTCGTCGATATCCTTCGCCAGCTTGTACGCTTCGGAGCTCTCGTCGGCTTCAAGCCCCTGCTTGACCGTGTTTTC
>Ga0326511_10000309_pt1 | contig 41493 bp, 78 predicted proteins | sample 0_2496_0518_D_FD_203701 | JGI IMG/M metagenome (GOLD analysis project Ga0326511, IMG submission 203701) | Bovine rumen microbial communities from UC Davis, California, United States - 0_2496_0518 | ecosystem: Host-associated > Mammals > Digestive system > Stomach > Rumen | place: USA... | reverse complement strand
GACATCCTGTTTTGTCAGGGCAAACTCAATCGTCTGCTCATTCGGCTTGCCTAACTTCCACGTGTACTTGGTATCGCAGAACTCACATTGGCACTTGCATCCCTGAAACCGCACGAACACGGAAGGCTTTTTGTCAGAGTGCGGACAAGTACCGTCAGTTTTGAAAAGTGACCGCAGTCAAAAAGATGGGCAATCAGGAGAAAGGTATTTCAGAAGAAGGCGACTGCGGTCATTGGAAACGACCCGCACATTTGAGCATCGTTGAGAGGCTTGACGGGTTCTGGTCATGAAAAAAGCCCGCCGGAGCGAGCTTTATGTGGGAAATGCAGGAAAAATTTACATAGACAAGCTGATGAACTGAAACGAGCGAGCTTTCAATCTTCTAGGGGCATTAACCCACTTTAGAAATTAGCACCTATTTTTGCAGTGTTTTCTGAAATTGTCAATACTTTTTTGAAAAATTTTTTCATGCTCATCTCTCAATCCTGATACCTTTTCAGGTCTTTCTCAAGCTGTTCAATCCTGGCTTCCAATTCGATTACCTTGAAAAACATGATTTGTATGACATCAGTTGGAATCCAGCCGCCGCATTCAGCAGGATAGAACCGATATCGCCCGTAGTCTTTGGTGATTTTTTGTGCTTCTTCACGTGTGCAGTCGATTTCACAAAGACGCTTCATTCCCATCACATCCACCCCCAAAGAGACAACGGACGGACAGCATATGGACCACGTATCGCCTCAATCGGATTGAAAACAAACGCAGTAAAAACCATTTTTATTTTTCTGGGAGTCAGCAACCACTTACTATGCAACAGATTTGCAATTCTTACATCCTCATCAGTCTGGATATAAGGCTCGACCTCGCCCATATCCTTACCATTGAAATAAACGTGTAATTTTCCTTTTGGCTTCTTACCAGGACAGACCATCATTCCCCCTCCAACGGTTTCTCGTTCAATCTGTCTTTCAGCGCATTCAGGTATCTCAATCGGTCAGCCAATCCATCAAAGTCTCCATTTATTTTAATTCTGACATCGTGCAGAAAATCATCAGACTGTAACTCCATACTGGTAGTGATATTCCACGGTCCTTTGTCCACAATCATCACAGCACCTCCAATTCGCTTTTCAGCTTTCCTGCCTCGTTCACAGGGATATATACCCATCCAAAAAGGTCACGCTTGATGTCAGGGTCTTTGAAACGGACAAACGCAGTAAAATATCTGCCGCCGATATAGGTATCCTCTTCAACAAATCGAAACTGAACAAGCCTACCTCGCTCCAGCTTTTCAAGGAATTCATCTAGAGGCATCTCAAGTTTTGTCCTTGTCCACGTCTTGGACATATCGATTTCATCAATCCAACGAATGTCTGTCATATCCCATACCCGTTTGAAAAAGGCGATGGGGTTTTCAGGATTCTTGTACCAGACCCGGTTCATTCTTTATCCTTTCTCTGAGCCATTCAGGTGGTCCATTGGTTGCTAAAAGAGTGACACACTTCCCAGCCGCCATTGCTTTCTTGATGCTGTCTCCTGTACCTCTTGATTTTCCATCCCAGATTGCAAGAAGCGCATGGCACTGTTTTACAATCTCGCTGTTCCTCAGCATTCCTGCTACCTTCCCGTATTTGTCCCACTCGGCACGGAAAATCCTGATAGGGAGGTTATGGCGGTAAGCATAAATTTCAGCGATCCGGTCAGCACCTCTTGCGCCTCCGGAGACGATGGCATCACAGCCAGTTGACTTCAATGCCGCCGTAATCCTTTCCTCAAATTCCGGAAACCTCGATTCAGGGACACTTCTGGAGCCGACAATAGCGAGAAATTTCATTTCATACCTCGATTACCAAGTCCCTGTCCCATGTAGGGTTGACCTCGCCCATTGCCTCATACCCGCGCGGATTGCAGATAACCCTTGTCCCACCAATCTTGTAATCCCTCGACTGGTGGATGTGTCCGTGGCACCATAACTTGATGTTTGGACATTTCAGAATGAGGTTATCCATATCTGATGCGTAGCATGGATTCAATGCACTATCTACGTATCTGCTATCAAGCGACTGGTTTGATGGTGCGTGATGAGTGACAACAACGATTTTCTTATCAGGGAATTTCTCGCAGACATCAACGATGCATTTCGCTGTACGGTAATGCATGAACTGAGTATCATCCGGGGTCAGGAACTTTTCTGATGACAGTTTCTGCCGGTAATCATTCATGCCCAAGGCTGCCATGAGTTTTGCACCAAGACGGTATTTGTTGATGCCGCCTTCTCTATGATTTACGCCGTATCCCAGCAGGAAATCTGTCCACAATGTCCCACCGACAAAGACCACATCATCAACAATCTTGTAACTGTCATTGAGATACGAAACTGGTTCATCCAACGGGAACACACGTTCCAGTTCCCTCTGGCTTTCCTCAATGGTGTACCTGCCGGAGTAAGCAATATGGTTTCCTGACACGAAAACGCCGTTCCTGACGTTTTTGACAATCCAGTGGATGGAATCCTCAGCATATCCTGAAATGTCACCACAGACGACCGTAAACACGTCATCATCGTATTCCAGCGGAATCCTATGATTGATGTCGATATGCAGGTCAGAGATGATGCGAAATCTCATCTTATTTCCCCGATATCTATATGGCCCATAACCTTGAGTCCACCCATAAAATCTTCGACATTCACTTCAAGAAAAATGTTCCTGCTGGTGGTTTCAATGACGGTTGTATCAGGTTCATCTCCAGCTGAGATATATATAATGTGGTCTGGATTTATGAATGCCATATTGTTCCTCCCAGTCAGTTTTCCAGTGACACCGCAGTGCCAGTCACCGTTCTGGCTTCTGGCACAGAAGCGGTCATTCTGCCTTTGGTTCATCCTGTGGTGCCTGTTGAATCTGGACACCCGCGGCTTGAGCAAGGTTTCCAAGGACTGCGCTGAAAACAGCCATCCGGCTTTTCTGGCTGGTTTCGTTCAGAGCCATCAGAATCAGGTTCGTACCGATAGCGGTCATGCGTTCGATTGCGTCAGCACGGCTGCCAACACCGAAACAGGCGGCAGATGCCACACGGGTGATTTCAGCGATAGCCTGGTCAACCTGTGGTGTTCCATCAGTCTGTTCCTCTGACTTGATTTCAGCATCGTCAATGATGGTTTCGTCTTTGATTTCTTCTGTCATGGTTTTTCCCTTAAAGTTTTTCTGCCATTTCCAGCAGATCGTTTGCAAAACGGATAAAAGTTTGTTTATCCTCTTTTCCAAATCCGACTGACCAAACGCTGCGCCCATTCGACAACCGGAGATAGACCTTTTCAATTTCATCCAACCCAACCGGTACAAAACTCCGCTCAATCTCATACCCGCAGAATCCCTTGTCAAAAAAGTACCGCCGGACTTTGTCTGTTGTTACCTGTTTCATTCTTCATCCCCCACGATGCCCTGTTTTCTTAAAGCCTGGTCAACAGCATCCAGATAGATTTGACCGACTCCCCTCTGTTTCTTCGTCCCCCTGAAAAAAGTCACAACGGTTTTCATCAGGTAGTAAACGTGCCTCTCAGAGATGCTTTCAATCTGGGCAATCTTGTAAACCGGCAGTCGGTATGCCTTTTCGGAAAAATACTGTTTTGTTATCAAGATGCGTCCTGAACCGAACACAAGTTTTGCCATCTCAACCACCGCATTAGACCATTGAACGTTCTCCTCCCAACCCTGACAGCATCGTCTGCCGCAATGACACGGGATACGGTTCGGCAGATAGGTTGCCCACACCCAACCGGTAACCTGTTTGCTGATTCCCTCTGCAATCCGCTTGATATTCCCTGCCTCGCCTGCACCGTCCAGACCACCAAGCCCCCTGCCGGTTGGAGCTGGAGGTATTCCAAGAGTGGCTTTTACGCAGTTATCGCCGTTGAAGTTGTAGGCAAATTTCAGTGCCTCGTGGGCTGATTTGAAAAGCGGCATTACTGTACTCTCCTGATAAAGATTCCCTCGTCCATCGCCATAGCCAGCAGTTCCATAAACTGTTGTCCAGCATCCCGTTCACTTGTCGCCGTAATCAAAACACTCAAACTTCCATCCGCAGACTGGATGACATAAACCGCCTCTGTCGGTTCGTAGATCGGATAGCCGTAGATGTCACAACCGTTACGCTTCATCCTCTGCCTCCACAACAATTTCAGTGCGTGGGATGCCATATCGTTTTAGGATATGAACCTCATCAATCTGTGCATCATCCGCATAGATGATGCCGTTCAAAGCGTCCTGCACCGCCTTGCAGAGATTGTCTGAATCAGGACGTTTGGTATGCCTCAATGCACCAGACATCGCCTTTGTTTTCTGCTTCAGGCTCCAGTTCTGCGGAATCGGCATATAAGCCGTTACAGACAGCCGTACCGCCCCTGTCAGGATTTTGTGTCCTTTCATCGCCGCCCTTGCATGCAACCCGACAACCTGCTCATAAACCGCAGTTTTCTTCGGTGTATAGACATGCCCGCTACGGGTGAAACGTGGACGGGCTTTTGCTACTGGTTCTCCCGGGACGGTGATGCTGATTCTCAATTCATTCTCCATTCGCTCAAACGAGTCATAACAGCAATCAAATCTGCCTCAGCAAACCGCTCAAGTCTTCTTCTAGAGAATGTTCGATTTGATATACAATACTTACAGGAACCATGATTCCGACAGGTGACATTAATTCTTCGGCTGTCGTAATACTGTTTTCGTCTATCCTTGTTTTGTCCGAGACGGTTGTCGAACATGGTTCACCTCATGTACTCGTAAGGATTCCTGACCGTCGTCTTCCTTGCCATCTGGACAAACAGGGCATTTATCCGCTCCCAAGAAACGGACGGCGGAGCTATCGTTTCAACAAGAAGCGGAAATTCAGGCGCATAAACCAACCTCAGCAGTTCCTTCTTTTCCCGATTGATGAATGTTTCAACAGTGCCATCGACCAGCCACTGGTCCACGATTTCCTTGACCCGGTCTGGAGACGTACCGCCAGCCAGCTCACAGATGCGCTTCAGTGACCGACCACCCTCTTTCGGAAATGCCATGAAAACCTTTCTCCGTTCCATCTCAGCAGTGACATCAGGCGCATCCGGCAACGCATAGAAGGAACCTTTCGACCACGAGAAATGCTTGATTTCTCCGGTATGAGTCATTTCCTGGAGCAGTCTGGAAACATGGGAAAACGGGAATTGCATGACACCAGAAACCTTCTGCAACGCTTTTCCGGAAATCCACTTTCCTTCGGGAATGCTTTTTAGGAGTTGTTGCTTGACTTGTTTCATTCAACACCCCACGTAAGTTCCCCCTTTAGAAATCCTGGCGGGGAAGGGTCAACTGGAGTAAACAATCCCATTTCGGTCAAACATCTAACGGCTTCGCGAAAAAGTTCAATGCTCCAACCAGAACGTTCTGCTAACTTCTGCCAACGTTGAATGACAAGTTTTCCATTCGAGAATAAATACAATGTATGAAGGACATCCCTGACTGTGATTTGTTTCCTGATTTTTTCCGTTGGCTCGAAATTTTTAGTCAAATCAGTTGCCAACTTGTAAATCCGGTCATTCAATTCCGGAGAGACTTTTCCCATAACTTTCACTTCATCCATCAATTGACTCCATGCGGAATTGAAATGCCTTTCATCCGCGCTGTATTCAGAACCATCATCCTGACCGCTTGGGTAGGCTTCCAGCCATTTTTCAGACGTTCCAAGTTATACTCAATCCAATCTGTATTGCCGCGATCCTCGCGTCTAGAAAGAAACTCGTTGACCTTCTGTTTTACTTTTGCCTGACCTTCTTTATCGACCGTAAGCGGAGGCAATGGAGCTGGAACATCAGGAACTGGTTGCCAAGTGGTTTTTTCGTATTGAAGGATCAAAACCTCTTTCCAGCGTTTTTCAACCTGTGTCTGAGTTTGATTCAGCAGATCAAACGCCATCTGTGATGCCGCCCAAAAGATTGCCGGATGAGACCATTCCCCTTTCCGCCCCAAGCGGCGTTCTTGCAAGCCCTTGACCGCCTCATAATAGGCAGCAACAGCATTCACTTCAGGACGGCAGAGACTCATGAATTGAGGCAAAGACGGCGGATGTTCCTGCCTGTCCAGAGCCTTTACCCCGCGTGAAAATTCTTCTTCTGTCAGGTCTTCCAGTTTCATGTGCCAGAAGACCATAAGTTGCCCTTTTCCAATTCCGCTCCACATCTTCTCCATACGGTTTCCATAGAGCAGGGACATATTGGCAAACAGTTTCTCAACCCAAGAGTACTGGACACTCATCTACAATCCTCCTCTGGCTGGAAAAGTATTCTGCGAAAGTCCACGTCTCTTTGGGCTTCGGCGGTTTCTCGTACAGGGAAATGAACTTGTCGATGTGCTCTGCATCCCGCAGGATGACGTTGATGCCGTTGAACTTGGTGTGCCGGTCGTTTTCCCCCATTGACCACGGGTCAAGACGGCAACCATCTATGGCGCGTTTGAGTTCTTCAACGGAATAGTGCTTCAAGGCATCACGGATGACACGCCTGCGCTTGTCGTCAAGCCTTGACCGTGGAGAAGCCATTGCCGTCTTCCAGTGATTGAAGACCTGCTCCACATCGTCCGGCGGTGCTTCTGGGACAATATCTTCTGAACGTAGTGAAGAAGATATATCTTTATTATTCTTTTTTATCTTTTTATTATTGGGTGGCATTTTGCCACCACCTCGGTTGCATTTTGCCACCACCTCGGTTGCATTTTGCCACTGGTGGCATTCTGCTACTGGTTGCATTTTGCTACCACCTTGATTTACAGTCTTGTAGGAGTTGTACTCAACCCCGTTTTTGTTGATTGTTGACCGCTCAAGGAGGTTGTCATCCGTCAGGGATTTCAGGACACGGATGATTGTGCTTTTATCCAGTCCCGTTACGGTCACGAGGTAATTCAGTCCCCCATGGAATGTGGATTTCCCGTCTTGGGAAAACCCATGTATCAGGGCATAGACTATCAACCTGTTTCCTGATAATTTAAGGTCTCGCATCATCCATGACTGGATGACGATATAGGAGTCTTCAGTCATAAAAACTCCTTGAGGCGTTCTTGTACGTCTTCCATCAATTCAATCTCCGATTTTCCGTGCAACTGTTTGAACTGCTCCCGTCCCATACTGTGAACCCCTGTCTTTCCTTGATGGTGCTCCCAGCAAAGAGGGATGGTCGCGAAATGTCCAGAACGTCCCCATCCGTGGTTCAGGCGGACATGGTGGACTTGGACATCCGGACTATAGAAGCCCATCATTTCACAGACAACGCACCTCAATCTGGCGACTTCTGCCAGATACCGCTTCTCTTTTGCTGTCACCGTCCGCTTCATACAAATTCAAGGAGCCTGTTTACTACATCTTCGACATCCTCACGTGTTTGGTCCGTGAAGATTTTCTTTAGAAGGACATCAATCACTGCGGAATACAGTCGTTCAAACTCGGTCTCGTCCATGTTTGCAAAAGAAATCGATTTAGGGGTGAGTTTGACATTGCCGTCCAAACTGACGGTCATTTCATAAAAACCTGCCAGAACGGTTATATCTGCCCTGAATTGCTTGAAATTCTTGGCAACCTGTTCACCCTTGTATTCCTTTTCTATCGGATTCCATGTATCGAAAGCATAATTGAGCAACGCAAAGAACTTGCGGTGGAAACGGATGTTCCTGACCCTTTTGAGTCGAGTCTTAAATCCCTGTCCGATCTTCTGCTTGCGCAGGACATCCGCAGACTCCTCGTCAGCCGGAGCCAGCGAGCCGGATGGTGTCTTGATGAGGTAAAGGTCAGTCATTTCCGCGAGCAGTATTTTTCATGCACGTTGATAATTGCCGTCCCTGTATTGAAGGACGGATTCTTTATTTTTCGGTTCACCATCTGGCTGATTGCCGACTGAGAACATCCAACGTGATTGGAGATGTCCTTCTGTGTCAGTCCCTCATCCATCAATTCTTTTAACAGCCTTCTAATATCCATATTTTAGATTATAAGTTGACTAATTGAAAAACTCAATAAGCAATCTGTTTTATATTTTAATTAAGATACTTATATTGGAGGAGGGAATTGAAATGAACGGAATCGGCTCAAGAATAAGGACCAGACGTACCGAGTTGGGGATGTCTCAGCAGGCTCTCGCTAGAGAATCCGGATTATCTCAATCGACAATCACTCAGTTGGAAACCGGTATGACAAAGTCATCCAAGCACATCGTTGAGATAGCCAACACTCTCAGGGTACACCCCTCTTGGCTCCAGTCAGGGAAAGGCATGATGGAAATCGTTGTCAGTGGAGATGAAAGCATTCAACCACAGAGGGACGATTTCATAAGGCTGGCGGTCCGTGATATATATGCATCCGCTGGAAATGGTTTCCCGAACAAGGATTATCCGGATGTCATACGCTATATCGATATCAATAAGGAGTGGATAAGGGATAATCTACGAATAAATCCAAAGAACACGTCCATCATTACAATCCACGGCGATTCTATGTCACCGACCTTTGAAGACAAAGATATCGTCATCTTCGATTCCAGTATAAAGGTCTTCCAAGGAGATGGGATATACGTCTTCACGATCGATGGAGAAACAAAAATAAAACGCCTTCAGCGATTGATAGGGAACAGACTTGCAGTCATCAGCGACAACTCTTTCTATCAGACAGAGACCATTGAGGGAGAACTTCTTAATGCAGTGAAAATCCAAGGGAAAGCCGTTGCAAAAAATGGCATCCGAATTGTGAAGTAACTTAGTATAGTAAGTAACTACTGACCGCTGACCGCAGCGGTTTTTTTATGTCTATCGTCCAGGAAGTGCGAAAAATCCACCACTTTCAAACTAATCGTTGTCCTTATTTAAAAGGATGCCGATAGTCTTTTACGAGTTAAGCAATAAGGACAACAAAAAAATATTAGTTTACTGGTTGCCTTAATTTATTAGCTTGCTTATAATATCTGGTACAGGAAAAGGATAGTAGTACAAGGGAAAGACTTGAGGCTTTGTTCGGTTGTCCTGGAATCCGCTGAAGATGAACTTCACGGAAACTTCCTGACCAAAAACGGGAAGCCCCTGAAAGCGGAGAACTTGCAGGGGCTTGTATCAAACAGTTGGACTCTGCGGAGAACAGAAAACACCAACAGGAGAATTATAAATGAATCTTTCAGACACAACAAGACACCCACTGCTGATGATTGCCAGCGTTGTTGTAATCGCCGCCACAGTCGAATGGGTGGCTGAACAGATTGCGGGGGTGCTGTGATGAGAGCGGATTCCTACCACGATGTCACGCTCGCACGATATGAACGCGAACAAGATAAGTTCGCTCGAAATGAGCGATGGGCGGAAAACCGCGCGGATGAACTCATGAAAGACGAGTTCAACTGCGAGGACCCTGCTGTCTTTCTGGACATTCTTGCGGATGCCGGGGATGACCTCACCAATGAACTGAAACCTATCCTTCAGCAGAAGAGTTGGAACTATGCAGAGATTGGAAAAATTCTCTGCAACTGGGTTGAAGAACAGTGTATCGAGAAAGCCAACCAGCAGGCATGGGATGAGCTGGAAGAAAGGATTTATCTATGATGACTTCTTATGAATATGCCCTCAAGCATTGGGAACAGCCAAGGCTTCTTGATGCCATATGTATGTGCAAGGACAAGGATGAAATGTTCGTCTTAGTTCAATGTTTAATGTCAAAACAGAACTATCACCGGACCCTCGAATCAGCATCCCATGCACTTACAAAAGAAGGCCAAGATTACTGGTTCAAATCCGCTGAAAAATGGTCTAGCTGGTACTTGGATGAATTGAGGCAGTTGGAGGCTATGCAATGAATCCACTCAATATGCTGAACAACGCAGAGCAGGCGCACCTTATCTCCATCCTGGTCCTTGAGGCTGATTGGGTATGGGAATTGCCAGATGGTTCATACATCAAATTATGCAGTTTGAAGGAAAAGGAGAACAAGCATGACACCTTATGAATACGTTTTGAGGGCTTGGGAATCTGAAATTGTCTCAGACCTAGAAAGGAAATACGGCTGGTCACTATACGCCGCTTGGCAAGTATATCAGGCGGTAAAAGCGAAACAGCCCTTGCAGGACATTTACATGACATCTCAGGAACATCTTAGGAACGGGCTTGTACAGAGAGTTGCAACGAACATCCAAACCAACTATCTGGCATGGCTGAAAAAGATTGAACTGTTAGGAGATGGGAAATGATTTTCGGATTTTTCAAACAGGAACCGCCTGCCATATCAGAGGAACTGAAACGCATCCTGGCAAGGAACGATGCCCGTTTCAAGGCGGTACGGGAACAGATGGAACGGGAAGGGAAACACATGAACTGCCCTTCATTCAAGTGGGAAACATATGACCGCTGTCAAGAGGAGTACTGCAAGGCAATTGTGAAAGCCATCTCTGCTGTCATTTATAGTGCGGAAGAGAATGGAAAAGAGCAAGCCTACATGATGACTCTGGTTTCAGTTAATCTGATGTCAGTTGTTCTTTCAAGAGTTGATGCCAAAGGTTGGGATCGGGTTCTTGAGATTTTTAGTAAAGAAGCGAAAAACGGGGCAAAGAGAATCAACGATAACCTAGGAGAATGAAATGAAAGAATCAACTTATGCCAAATCACTTCTTCTTGGTGATTTGATTAACAGTCTAATGAAAAAAATCGATGAGATTTCGGATGACTACGACGAACAGACTGCTCTTCGAGTCATTGTGGTCAATTTCATTAACCATCAGATTTGCAAGCCGCTTACGAAAGAAGGGAAAGCAAAGTTTTTCGTGCAATTAGCTCGTTTTGAAGCGGAGGAATGATGAACATCTTCAATTTTTTCGGTCATGAAAAAAAATCTGATTTATCAGAAGAATTAAAGCGTATCAGGCTCCGCAATGATGCACGGTTCAGAGCCGTCAGGGAACGTATGCAGGCGGAAGGGAAGCACATGCTTTCCCCGTCTTTCAAGTGGACACCGTCTGACAAATGGGCGGCTGATAGAGGGATTTTTTAAGGGGAAGACATGAACATTTACCAGAAAACAAACGCACTGCGGATGGACTTTCTGTCACAGGCACACCGCAAGACCGGAAAGAATGCTTTTGCAGGGTTCAACTACTTTGAACTGCCAGACTTCATACCGCAGGTACTCGCTGACTGCATAAAGCACGGAATCTGCCCGCATTTCTACATCAATGACGCAATGGCTTTCCTTGACCTTTACAACGTTGAGAAACCAGAAGAAAAGCTCACCTTTTCCGCTCCTTTCGGTGGATGCCAGCTCAAAGGATGCCACGAAGTCCAGAACATCGGAGCATCAATCACTTACATGAGACGTTATTGCTGGGGTATGGCACTGGAACTGGTCGAGAACGATGCTGTAGATGCTTCAGAGCCAATTAAACAGCCTGCTTTCAATGTTCAGAATGCCGTATCGGCAATGCGTGAAGCTCCAGACATGGAAAGTCTGAAATCAATATTTGGCAACTCTTGGAAGCAGGCGACAGCAGAAGAAAAGGAATATCTGAAAGTCACCTATGACGAACTGAAAGCAATCTTTGAACAGGCAGAAAAGGAGTAAGGCATGGTATCAGTCAATAAGGTCATTATCGTAGGCTCGCTTGGACGTGACCCCGAAACCAGATTCAATCCATCTGGCGACAGCGTAACCCGCATTTCGGTAGCAACGTCATGGAAAGGGAAAAACGAAGAGCAGACAGAATGGCATCGGGTTGTCATGTTCGGAAAACTCGCTGAGATCGCTGACAAGTACCTTCGCAAAGGTTCGCAGGTTTACATCGAGGGACGGCTCCAGACATCGAAATACACGGGCAAAGACGGTGTGGAACGTTATTCGACTGACATTATTGCCAGCCAGATGCAGATGCTGGGCGGAAAAGGTGAAACATCGACCCGTCCTGCTCCACAGAAGCAGGATAAGCCTTTCATTGATGACAATCTCGAAGATATTCCGTTTTGAGGTGAGACATGACCAAATCATTGATGGTCTTACTGGACGAACGCAACCAGATTGCAGAACAGCTTGAGACCGCTGAAAACCCGGCAGAAATGATTGAGTCATTGGACAAGGCGATACAAGTCAAGGCGGCTGGCATAGGTATCTATTGTGAAAAATTGGACGGGATGATTGCCGCATTGGACGACACGATAAAGAAATTACAGGCAAGAAAGAAGGCTTTTCAGAATCGGAAGGAGTCCTTGAAAACCTATACGCTGGAAGCCATGAAGAGGCATGACATTCAGAAAATTGAATGCCCGGAATGCACCATCAGCATCCAGAAGAATCCGGCTTATGTCGAGGTTTTTGAAGAAAAGCTGATTCCTGTCGAGTTTTGGAAACATCAAGCACCAAAACTGGATAAGAGAAAGATTCTTGAAAACTATCGGGAAACCGGGGAAATACCTCAAGGCGTGGACATCGTTATCAAAGAAGGGGTAAGAATAAGATGAACTATGATGATTTTCTGAAGTCCAAGCAGATTGTGTCAGAGGCAAAAGGAATGGATGTTCCGACTGAATCAATCAGCGGTCATCTTTTCGACTTCCAGCGGGATATTGTGGTTTGGGCTTTGAAAAAAGGACGCTCTGCAATCTTTGCTGGAACGGGTCTAGGCAAGACATTAATGCAGTTGGAATGGTCACGGCATATCGGAAATGTGCTGATTCTTGCTCCGCTGGCGGTCTCGCAGCAGACAGTAGCAGAGGGCGAGAAATTCGGCATCAATGTCACTATCTGCAAGTCACAGGATGACGTAAAGGACGGAATCAACATCACCAACTATGAGCGAATTGACCGATTTTGCTTTGACAGATTTGATGGCGTCGTTTTGGATGAAAGCTCAATCCTGAAATCCATGACAGGCAAAGTAAGGACGCAGTTGATTGAAGTATGCAGGACTGTTCCCTATCGACTTGCGTGTACCGCAACTCCAGCACCAAATGACCTGATGGAACTTTGCAACCATTCTGAATTCCTGAATGTGATGAGTGCCAATGAGATGCTCGCTACATTCTTCGTCCATGATGGCGGCGATACGTCCAAGTGGCGGCTGAAAAAGCACGCCCGTAAATCCTTCTGGGAATGGGTTGCATCTTGGGCTGTCATGCTGACGAATCCTGAAGAACTTGGATACGACGGAAGCCGCTATCAGTTGCCGAAGCTGTCTGTCTACCAGCATACGGTTGAAACAGAAAAGGATGTCGGACTGCTTTTCCAAGCTGAGGCGTTGACCTTGCAGGAACGGCAAGCGGCTCGCAGGAATTCAGTAGAGCAACGTGCTGAAAAATGCGCTGGATTGGTAAAGGATGGGCAGTGGATAATCTGGTGCAACCTGAACAGCGAAGCAGATGCACTGGCTCGGATGATTCCTGAAGCAGTCGAAGTCAGGGGCAGTGATACGCCAGAAAAGAAGGAAAAGGCGGCTCTCGACTTTGCAAGCGGAAAAATCCGCATCCTTATCAGCAAGCCGCTCATTTTCGGCATGGGCTTGAATTTCCAGAGATGTCATCAGATGGCGTTTGTCGGGCTGTCTGATTCCTTCGAACAATACTATCAGTCAGTAAGGAGATGCTGGCGGTTCGGTCAGGAACATCCAGTAGATGTCCATGTCATCACAGCGGATACAGAAGGCGCAGTCGTTGCAAACATTGAAAACAAGGAGCGGATTTTCTCGGAGATGCTAAGCGGCATGATATCCGCTACCCAAGAACTGACAAAGGAGAACATCAGGGCTACATCAAAGCAGACTGATGAATACAAGCCGACGGTCACGATGAACTTGCCACAGTGGCTCTTAGAGGCTTAATAGGGAGATTAGGAGATGAAAGTATTGAATCAAGCGTCAGGGGAAAACTGGCAGGCGTACCACGGAGATTGCGTAGAAGTCATCAAGGGACTGCCAGATAACAGCGTACATTGTATCGTGTTTTCCCCGCCATTCGAGAGCCTGTACACATACTCAAACAGTGACAGGGATATGGGCAACTGCAGGACTTCTGGCGAGTTTGCGGAGCATTTCAAGTTTCTTGCCAGCGAGCTGTTCCGCATCCTGAAGCCTGGGCGTGAGATGTGCGTTCATTGTATGGACTTGCCGCTCAGCAAACAGCGTGATGGTGTCATCGGGATCAGGGATTTTTCTGGCGACCTTATCCGTATCTTTGAAGATGCAGGGTTTGTGATGCACTGCCCACGGATAACCATCCGTAAAGACCCTGTAACGGCTATGCAGAGGACTAAGGCAATCGGTCTGCTGTGGAAGCAGATAAAGAAAGATTCTGCGCTGTCAAGAATGGGCATTCCAGACTATCTGCTTGTCCTGCGTAAGCCGGGCGACAATCCAGAGCCTGTATCCCATACAGCCGAGGAATTCCCAGTAGCTCAGTGGCAACAGTGGGCTGAATGCGTTTGGCATGACATCAATCCGTCAAACACACTGCAAAGGCTTTCTGCCCGTGATGAGGATGACGAACGCCATATTGCCCCCCTTCAGCTCGAAGTTATCGAACGGGCTTTGATTATGTGGAGCAACCCGGGCGATATCGTTTTTACACCATTCATGGGTATCGGCTCTGAAGTCTATCAGGCAGTCAAGATGGGACGTAAAGGAATCGGAATCGAACTGAAAAAATCCTACTACGACCAAGCAATCAAGAATCTGGCAAATGCCGAAAGGGAAAAACAGATTAAGCAAGAGACATTGCTCTGACACCCAGAAGCCCCAGTCGCAGGTGGGCAAAAACAGCGACAGTTGTTCATGAAATTTGATTCTCCTGTACGTCCTGCTGGGAGACGCTAAACCCCAGCAACCACAGGCAAGGGCATCGGCTTTCCGATAAATGAGGAAGTTAGTGTTACTGCGGTCGGTGTCCTTGCCCGTGGTCCATCCATTTGAATAACTTTTTTTGAAAGAAAGGAGTTGTTCAGCAGTTGTTGAAAGGAAAGGGAAGTCGGGTGGACCACGGACCACAGGCGAGGCGGTTCAATCAGTCATGTAATAAATTCCTTGTTTGGTTGTTCTGCGATTAGCGGAGTTTATCGCCCGTATGAGCCGCCTCACCCGTGGTTGTTCCGTAACTGATTTTTTTGAGAAAGGACTTCCTCTCTAACCCAATTCCGGGGGAACAACCACAACGGAAGGAAACAGATGGCACGTTCAAGACCTTTGAAAAAACGGAAGACAAACCAAAGCCGGTATCAGATGGCAAAACAGATTGAGTCCATATTCACATCGAAACTGTCACTGACATATGACTTGGTTGATGTAAACAACGATGCTGTTGATGGAATCATGCTCAAGGCAAGGACAGACCCAACACAGGAAAACTTCCTGAACGCAGTCGATTTCGTGAACATGTTGACTGTCCTGCTGTACAGCCATGACGACAAAGCCTATGCGCACACAGGCTGCGACGTGCCAGACGGGTATCTATGGCTCGTCCAGAAAGGGTATCAGGACATCACCGGAACCGTTAATCGGACACAGGACGGACTGCTGAAAACATTTCGCCGCGGAAAAGAAACAGGATCGTACGCACTTGATGGGGACACCACGAGAGGGCTTCTGGAATGCACCGAGATGTACAAGGAAATGATTGAAATCATGCCTATCCGTGTGTTGCAGGTTGCACTGGCAACACTGAAAGACATGAGCAACGGGACAGTTATGCCGTTCCTGCAATTAAGCAAGGACTACGGATTGGAATTGACTAAAGACTTTTATTAACTTCTCAAGGAGAACAAAAAATGCTGAGAACTGAATTTGAACCAAAAAAACGGGAGATGTTATGGATGCCAGAAGCGAAGGCTCCAGCAAGGATAAATCGCCTCGTGAGTGGCAAATATTACATGACAGACGATTACAGCATTTTCCGTGAACTGACAGGAAACCGGTTCGTTGACCGTTCGCGTGTGCAGAGAATCATAAAATCCATAAAAGAGCACGGTTATATCACGAACCCTATCATTGTGAACGAGAAGATGGAAATCATTGACGGGCAAGGGCGTTTTCAGGCATTGAAAGAGCTCAACATGATTGTCGAGTACATCATCAGTCCTGGGGCTGGCGTTGCGGAATGCATCGCGTTGAACGTTTATCAGAAAAACTGGACGGCGTTAGATTACATCAAATCATACGCTGACCAAGGGATGAGCGATTATAAGACCCTCTCGAGGTATCTAGAAAAATATGAAAGCCTGCCACATGGAATCGTTATGGCAGCCTGTAAAGGAAAATTTACAGAAGTTTGGTCAGGGGAAATCTCAGGTGGAAACTTTGTTATGCGCAAAGACGAGGACGAACTTGAAAAAGAGTTGGATTTCCTTCTTTGCATCAATGAAATCCAATTCCCTATACTGAAAGCAGGTGGTGGAAAGGTTCGGTTGCTGTCAGCCATCCGGTTCTGCTTCTCAGTTCCCAGCGTAGATAAAGAACGTTTGCTCAATGCGATTGATAAGAATGCTGGAAAAATTTACTCATCCTATTCCATCTCCGATTACATCAGGTTAATCGAGGAATTTTACAATTCGCGTCTTGGTATCGCGAATAGACTCCCCCTGCTATTTGAGTACGAGCGTCGGTATGCTGAGGTAAGAAGTGCGAAAGCAAAGGAAGCGGCAAAGGCAAAACGGACAAAGCAAAGGTGAACGGGAATGAAACAACTGAAAGAAGAACCAATGGAATCCTGTCATTCTCAAGCACCATCGACCACATCAGATTTTTTCACAGTTGCCTGCAAATTGGTCGATATGGACAGGGCGCAGATGTATGGCGATGGAACAACGAATATGAGACGTATCGCCAGACTATGGTCAGAATACCTTGGCGTTGATATCCGTGCGAAAGACGTGGCGGCAATGATGATTCTGCATAAAGTCAGCCGGATTGCTGAATCACATAAAAGAGCCGGCATGAACACTCACGACAGTTGGATAGACATCGCAGGATATGCGGCACTAGGTGATTCAATTTAAGGGAATTGGAATGGAAAAAAGAATCAGGGCACTTGAAGTAACCGTGTCGCAGATGGCAGAGGTTATGGAACAGCAGCAAAACGTTTTACTCGAAGTGAAAAAGGTCCTCCAACAAAACCTGGACATTATTTCGAGGAATGTGGCTCCTTTAGACGGGTATATCACCCTGACATGTAAAAGCAGTAGCAATCCTGTATATATCAAGTCGATTTCAATTTCAGGACTGAAACGCATTGAGGACACCGTGCCATATACTGAAGTCATGATTGCTGGCGGTGATATTTATCGGGTTTCTGAAACGCCTGAAACCATCCTTGAATCACTTGACTATCAGAAACAGGAGGCATGATGGAAAGAAGAGGATTCCTGAAGTACTCCGGTTCAGCCGCGTGGAGCGTGACAAAAATCAACAGTCAGTCCCATTCGACCATCTTCCTGGAATTGTGCGGAGAGAACTATTTCATTGAAGAAGAGGATGTCGGACATCTCAGAGCCTTTGCCAAGGCAATACTGGAGACCATCGATGAAGAAGCTCTCCTTTGAATACGGTACCCTGAAAACAATGGAAGACTGAGATGGACACCTGCGACATCAACGAAGCTATGAATATCCTTGGATGCAGCCGGAACTATGTAAAGCGGCTGATTCGTGAACAGAAACTCCACGGTCGGATTGTTGGCAGAGGATATAGGTTCGTTCGAGAAGACTTGCTTACCTACATCCGGACAGGCGATACTGATGCCGCAGGTGGTCGCCGGAGCGAAAAACAGGAGGAATCGCTATGGCACTTTACAAGCGCGGGGACATCTGGTGGTGTTCTTTCACAACGCCGAGCGGAGAGAGAGTTAGATGCTCTGCTGGCACGTCCGACAAACGGGCGGCGCAGGAGTTCTTTGATAAGCTGAAACACGAATCGTGGCAACGGAGTGCCCTCAAAAAGAAAGAGAGGCACACATGGGACGAGGCGTGCCTGCTGTGGCTGAGAGAAAAAGACTATAAGAAGTCTATCGAGGGCGATAAGTCGTGCATCCGTGCCCTTCGTCCGTACTTGGGCAAGATGTATCTGGATGAGCTGACACACGGAAAAATAACCCGTGTTATTGAGGAGATAAAAGCAAGGACATCAGCGGCTACTGCCAACCGGTATATCGCCCTGATAAATTCGATATTGACTCGTGCTGTCGAGATATGGGAATGGCTGGACAGAAAACCTGCCATAACCAGGTACAAACAGAGGCAGAAACGGGTGCGGTATCTTTCATCTGGCGATATCAGGCGTGTCTATAACGAACTGCCGGAACATCTAAAGGACGCGTTCATGTTCTCGATTATGACCGGACTGCGGCGGGCAAACGTCATCAACTTGCGATGGGAGCAGATTGATTTTCAGCGCAACGTCATCATCATCGATGGATCGGAGATGAAAGCCGGACAGACTCATGTTGTACCAATCTCGGCATCCGTCAGGCAGTTGTTGTCCAGGAATCTTGGAAAGCACCCGCGATATGTCTTTACCAATACATCTGGCGGGAAATTGGGACAATTCTGGAAGCACTGGAAATCAGCTCTGGAACGGGCTGGAATCAAGGACTACCACTGGCATGACAACCGTCATACTTGGGCAAGCGTCTTGATACAGAACGGTGTTCCAATCAATGAGATTCAAGAGATGGGCGGATGGCACTCGATGGCGATGGTTCAGCGGTACGCACACTTGTCCCCGTACAAGCTGGCTGAAAACACCAGAATCATCGATGATTTTATCGAACCTGTCACAATTTTGTCACAGTAGAAACGGAAAAAGGATATTTTCTATAGTAGAGGGGCGGGAAAATATACGTTATATTTTGTAACAATTTCCCGATTTTTTAACCAATTTAAACAATGATTTACGGCGACACCTGCACTGATGATTGTCACACTCTGTCACGTACCGACAGATACCGGCGTAAAGCGTTGTCACAATTTTGGCACACAAAAATGGTATGGAACAAAGTTGTCTTAGCTGTCTTGATGGTTGTCTGTTTTATTTGGACGGCGGTAACGATTTGGCGAATTGGGAAATAAAGATACACGAATGGAAGAGGCTTCCAGAGTTGAGCAGATGTTAAGTACTCCAAAAAAAGCGGTTTGACAACCGAAGTGCGAAAAATCCACCACTTTAAAAAATTCTCTTTTAATTGGTTGTCCATATTTCAAATCCAATCGAAGATGAACCCGTCAAACAACTAACCACTGGAGAACAGAAATGGAAAACATCAAACTTACCTCTCGCGAAGCAAACGCATTCAACATTATTGCTCTCGAATTCTTTACATCATCCGGCAATGGATGCCTCACTGGAGATTTCATTGCAAAGAGCGGTGAATCTCCACGGGCGGCAGGTGCCTTGGCAGCATCCCTCCAAAAGAAGGGGCTTGTCAAGATTGACAAGAAAGCTGGGGTTATTCTGCTGACGGACGAAGGCGCCTCTCGTACCAGTATCAAAGATACCAAAGAAGAAGCCCCAGAAGCACCAGAAGCACCAGAAGCCAAGACTGCTGCGCCTAAAAAACAGAAAAAAGCCCGCTTCTACATCTCTGAAGGAAAGGGAGACGCAGGTCTGCTTCGATACATTCCGAAGCAGGTGCGCCAGTACGTCATGGGAGCATACATGGACAAAGATGGAATCTGGGTTGATCTCGACCCACTTCTGACCCCCTCTTACCATGATGACGGCACTTTGTGTCACTTCGGCGAAGCCGGAATGAAGCACGGAAAACGCGCATGGTTCTGGGAACTCCAGGGTGGGCTTAAATCCCGCGACTTCAAACAAGATAGTATCACAGAAGAAGAGCGCCGGACTCGCCTTGAGAAGGACTGCTCCATGATGCAGTTCAGTGTCCTTATGGACATGCCGCTGGAAGCGGTTGACGACTTACTGGAAAAATTGGGCGGCAACCGCAAAGCAATCTGGCATGAGGTTGTCTTGCCGAATGTCGGGCATCCTCAGTTAGGCGCATGAAGACCGTAGCAGAGAGCCTTGAAAACGTTTTCTTTGACATAAAGGATATTCGGTCTTTCAAGGCTCGTTCTGGGCTTGTCAGACGTTGGAGGACACTGCTGGTGAGCGGTCAGACCAGAATAAAAAGAATAGACCGTCACACCTTTAAAAGTACATTCCTCGACGGCTCGACACTGATAATCGACGAGGCAAACCGGCTGGTCAGAGTTGGTTAACTAACATCAAACAGGAGAACAAAAATGGGAAATCGAGCCGTAATCACATGGGGACAGGAACACAACTATCAGATCAACGTTGGAATATATCTCCACTGGAACGGTGGTAGGGACAGTGTAGAGGCTTTCCTGAAGTATTGCGAATTGAAGGGATACCGTGATCCAAGTCAAGACAGCTACGGTATCGCCAGATGTGTTCAGGTCATCTCTAACTTCTTCGGCGGAGGGAATTGTATAGGCGTGGACATCTGTGCAAGGCTGGACTGCGACAACTTCGATAATGGCGTATACCTTGTTGAGGGCTGGAAAATCAACGGCAGGCTGTTTCATTCAGGCTCAGAGCAAAGTGTGTATGACCTCAGAGATATGCTCAAGACAATTGATTCGAAACAACCAGAAGGAGAACGCCTGAAAGACTATGGCATTGACTTGGAAACCGTTGACCTTACCGAAAAAACAGAAGGAGAAGAAAATGCCTAACTGGACTGAAAACTATGTTGAGATTTCCGGTAATCCGGAGTCCATTAAAGAACTGAAAGAACTAGTCAAGAATGGGGAACGGTTGTTTAGCTTTAATAAGATTCTTCCGATGCCAGATGCCCTTTGTATCACGTCAGGGTCTTCCGTCTGGGACGGACTAAAAATCCTCGACAGGAACGATCTTGAGGCGTGGCTGAAACTTACCCCAAAGATTCGGGAAGAAGTCAGGCGTGCAGTCGGCAACATGAACGCATACGGCGTGAAGGACTGGTACGACTGGTGCAACTATCACTGGGGAACGAAATGGGATGCCTGCGATGTAACCATGTCAGACCCTGATGATGACAGCGTGACCTACAGTTTCAACACGGCGTGGTGTGGTCCTGAACCGGTAGCGAAGGCTCTTAGAGAGATGTTCCCAGAGCTGGAGATTTCATGGCAGTGCCTTGATGAGGATGCAACCGCAGTCCGAAACGAAGAGGTCGAGGATGAGGATGCCGATGATGCATGGCTTTTTCCTTGCATCGATGAGAACCCAAACACTTATGAGATTTAGTTATGTGGAAACTTGAAAAAGCCTGGACAGACAGGAACACCGGTTATGGCTGTAACGTCAAGAAATGCTCGATGCCTGAATTGAATGACCGTCCTGCCACTTACTACTACTGTGGATACGTTTACTTCTTCCGACCTTCGGACTGGCTGATTGAGGACGGAAATTTATATGCGTTCAGGGATGTTCTGGTTCATGGTGGGGTCACGTTCGTCAAGAACGTCGATTCAAGACTGGCGGTAGTCGGATTCGATACCAACCATTTCTGTGACCACGGACCAGACGGAACCTGTCTCTGGAATCTGGATGATGTGGTCGAGCAGACTGAACTGATGGCAATGGGTGTCAAAAGACTAGTAGATGGATGGACACGATAATGGAAGAAAAAGAACTGCCTGCTGAAATCGAGTCATCGATTATCTGGATTTGCGATAAGTACCAGGATTGCATTGAGGAAATCATCAGGACAACGGTAATGAGATGCCTTCTTCATGACCCTGACAGAACTGCGATGTTCTTTACAAAATTCTCGTCAAAACTGATGCAAACGACGCTCAAAATCAAAAACAAGGAAATCAATGACCGTTATCTCGGTCAGGAATTTACCCTTATGGGTCTTGACCAGATGTTTTCGAGCGGGAAAGGGAATCGATCCAAGATGGACAGGATGTTTATGACTGTAATGAATGTTTCCGCTTTTCTTGGTGATGGGAAATTTGATGAACGGTTTTATTGTAAAGCCGAAAATAAATCGGCATTGAAAATCTCCAGACTGGTCAGGGAGGTTTACGAATTTATACGTGACGGTGGAAACATCGATTCCCTTTGTGGGAATAAACCAGTCAGAAAAAGGTTCATCGAAAAAATGATGGAGTTTTATAAGGAGAGAGAAAAATGACCGTATCAGAACTTATCAAAATCTTATCTGCCGTCAAAGACCAAGACAAAAAAGTAAAACTTGAAATCAGCTTAAATCATGGAAACGAAGGACATATAAACGTCGAAACTGATTTTTATCTTTCTGTATTTGAACTGTATTCGCATGTGCATATTAGAGGAGCTAATTGGAAATGACCGTATCAGAGTTGATTGAGGCATTGAAAGAGATGCCACAGGATAGCGAAGTTTCATTAAACATAAAAATCAGGGACGACATTTATCCAAATTTGAAACTGGACATATCCATAACGGCTGGGAAAGTTTTTAAAAAAGAATACGGTCCAGCCGCATTTGAAAAATATGTCGTAATTCAAGGAGCGGACGAATGACTGACCTGAAACCATGCCACGTATGTGGCGGCAAGCCTCGTATATCAGGATGCAGAACACTATGCGGGTATTGGTGCATGGTAACTCATGCTGATGCTGACCATACCGTATGGGTGTCAGCAGAAGCAGAGACAAAGGAAAAGGCGAAGGCATTAGCCATCGAGAAATGGAACACCCGCCACTACCCTGCCGAAGTCCAACAGGCGGTGGAGAGGATGAAGCCGAAAAAGCCGATTGTGATTCAACAGGGAATTTTTACCTTTTTCAAATGTCAAGACTGCGGTCACTTGGTTGGCCCAACTTGTCAATTTTGTTATCATTGCGCTAGGGCTGTAAATCGAGAGGATATTGAACAAATAAGTAAAAATTGGGACTTATATGAATAACGAACTTGAAGACCTGAAAAGACGGTTGATAAACCTGCAAAAGGATGTAACCACCCTGGTCTGTTGGGTCATGCAAATCAGGGAAGTCGTACGTGAAATCCCAGTACCTCCAACAGAAGATGAATATCCAGAATGTCCTGTCTGTATGTGTGAGGTGGACGAAATCGACAAGAAAGAAGGACGTTGCCAGAACTGCAGTCAACGCCTGAAATGGAGTGAGTGATGGAATATTTCTGCGACAGATATATTGCTTTTCAGATATCAATGTCTCTCTGTGCCGCATTTGGATTTATGGGTCTTTTGTACAGAGAGATATCAATAGCAGTAAATGACATTTCACCAAGTGCAAAGTTCATGTGTAATGTCTTAATTGTTGTCGGTGCCATCTCCGCACTGATTCTGATTTTTATGCCAAGCAAAACTTATATGTGCTGATTGGAGTGAGTGATGAACATCAGAAACGAAAACTGGCAATATCAGATTTTACAAGAAATAAAAGACATGAATATGCGTTTTCAGGTATTTACCTATTTCTGTATTCCATTGCTGACCTGCTCTCTAGTAATGAATATCTTGCAATATTTGAAAGGCTGAAAATGATTGATTTACGTATACCGGCAATATTAAACCGGAGACGGTTTATTCATGAATATGGACTGGATGGATATGAGATTGTTTGTCATACAAACACCCATGAAACTATGAGATATTCCTTATACATTCAAAAAGGAAAAAAGAAAATTTGCTTTTCAGGATCAAAAGATGTATTCAGAAAATTTGCCAATAACCTGTTAAATGATATTGCTGAATTAGAGGCTGAAAATAAAAAAGGATAAAGCGTTAAACAAGATAGGACGACTGGGAAGCTATCATTTCCAAATGAACGAAACAAAAACGACATCAGGCGAAACATCTATTCGTATTGCCATTTATCCCGTATTGGGCGAACTGGCTTTCCTTGAGAATTTCAATCGTTACTCTGCAAAGCAGCTCCGCAAATTCATCAAGGCTTTGAAAAAAGGATTGAGGAGACTGAAACGTGGATAAAGAATTTGTAATTGACGGATATAAAGTCGTCATGAGAAACAGCACTAATCCATATGTCGGAAATTGGTTCTCCTTTTACCTATTTGATAAAGACGGTAAATGCGTCCTTATGGGAGACGATGGAGAACACAAAAAACTGAATCAGGAATTAGCAGAGTCGATATATCAGATGTATCTGAATCATCAGAAAAGAGAACGTCCAGCAGTGAAGAGAATCAACCCAAACAGTCCGTTGGTAAAACTGATGCAGAAACATATGAGGAGACTGAAGGAATGATGTACACGAGATGCGAAAAATGCCATTCCCTCATCCCAAGAATGGCTGTCAGATGCACGACATGTGTCAGGTCAAGGATGAAAGAGGCTTTCGATTCAAAAGTATCAGAACTCACCAAGAGCCTCTCTGATTCAGAACTGCTCTCTATGAAAATGCAGATAGAAGATGAATTGAGAAGGAGACTGTAGAGATGAACGAACTGCTGAAAGCAAACCCAGACTATGGCACAATCTGGGGAAAGAAATGGATATATCGCGGGAAAATCACCAAGGCGATAGTCATCCTGGAAGATGGCGCAAAAGGTGCTGGATATGAAGCATTAGCGTATCTATACAAATTTTTCGGCGATGGATGCTACATAAACCTCTATCACAAAAAGCATGTCGAATGTGTCGAGACAATGTTGAAAGAGAATAAGAAAAAAGATTCATACGTCATTGTTACACCAGACATCGCCCTACTCGCCCGCCGTAACCTTGACTTTCGACCAGACAACATCTTTTTCTTTAGAGACGGAAAACTGAGACGGGCAGATCAATGCACAGACCGTGCATTGAAAGAAGGCAATGACCTATTCCGTCTGTACATCGCAGGAGAATTTGAAGAATGAGCGGAGGGCATTTCAACTACGCAGAAGGTCGTCTCGAAGACGAGATGTTCGACATTGGTCTAACTTACAACCTGCTTGAAAACAAAGACTATTCAGCAGAAGCCAGAACACGCAACCCTCTGATGGACGAGGACTTGAGTGAGCTTGCCTATGACCTGCTCTGCCTCATCCATTCCTTCGACAACTATGTTTCAGACGACACCAGCGAGGAGACCTACCGAAAGGATGTAGAGTTCTTCAAACGGAAGTGGCTCCGGTAGTAATTTTTTTGCACATAAATACGTAAATGTTACATATTGTTACACCCTTTTTGTTTACTTATGTGTAAATTTTATATATAGTATTTACATAGTCAAACAGCGTTAAGGAGAACAACATGGCACTCATCAAAGCACACATCGGAATCGGGCAGTGGCACCTGCCTCTCTGCGGTAACAAGCAGGGATTTGAAACCCGTATGAATACCGGAGAACCACTTCTGGACTGGTTCAGGGTTTACAACGAAAACCCAAAAAAATGTTGCGCAAACTGCGCAAGAAAAATCAAAAGAATCATGGAACGCAATCCTGAAGCTCTGGCAAAGATGTAATCCAAGAGGGGCGAAAGCCCCTCGAACGTCAAACAAGGAGAGAGGAAATGGAGACGAAGTATTTGACTAAAGAAATGAAAGACAAAATAGAGTCGCACGTACTGAAAGTAGTAGAGTTAATACGCATCAAGAAAGAAGTAGAAGAAAGAGCATAAAAGATTTTCGGCAGACCTGTCAGGGTGGTTTTTAAAAGATAGAATTGGGAGGATTACATGCCAACACCACAGGAAATCAAGGAAGCCCGGCAAACCGCTGGGCTTACGCAGACACAAGCAGCGAACCTGGTCCATGTCAGTCTGAACACATGGCAGAAATGGGAAGGCGGAAGGACAAGGATGAGTGAGACAGCTTGGGAGTTGTTTCTCATAAAGACAAGAAACGAGAGGCAGTAATTACGGAGGGATAAGATGATTTTAGAGTACACTGATTTTACAGACTTCAACGACGAGATTGGTCATCAGAAAAAGGCAGACTGCTATAAATCACTTACTGAAGCGGTTAGTAATAGTGACGTGAAGACTGGTAATTGTACTGTTGTCAAAGCCGGAGAATATTATGCTGTTGTCTGGGCTATCCCTACGTCATACACAACGACAATAGAAAATCTTAAGGACGGCTATCAGCCGAAACCTTTTGAGGTTTGGGATGGAGAGGTTATTGAGGAGAACTGAGATGAGAGTTGAGGTTTATTCAGCTAAAGACGGCAAAGCCGCGATGGGTGTATATATCGATGATGTCGAAATCGCCTGCCCTGTCATTCCGTATGACACAGACGGATGGCTGAAGGACTGGTCAGATGGCGATCTGAACTGTGCTGAAGCGGAACGCAGGGGCATCACGCCTGACGGAGTATCAGCAGTCATTGAACGGAAGATGACTGACATCAGGCAACAGATTATCGATAAGACCAATTTGGATGCGTACGTTCGGGATCAGTTAGAGAGCGTATATGGGAAAGGTACTGAGTATGCCATCATCACCCATGATGGCATGGAACCAGAAGCAGGGTTGATGTACGGTAACGATGAGTGCATTGAGGACTTTGGTGAGCATTATGGAAAGCTGTACACATATTTCCAGCCGCATGACTCATGGATGGTCTATAAGTGCTATTACACCATTCCACAAGGAGAAACGGACTGGAGCAATATCGACTATTCCAGTCCAGAGGATATCGAAATCAGTGATTTCTGGGGATATGAATAAAATGAAGAAAATACTTATAGCAATATTGCTGATATGGACGAGTTCAACTTATGCACAGTCCATGCTTGGATCGTTGCCTGAAAAATATACTACTGACTCTCCATGTCAATACTACCGGTATGGCACAAATGACAAAATCCTGGCTTATTTCGATGTTGATGGTCCAAACGGTGGTGCCTATGCCAAACTTGATGGAAAGGTTGTCAAACTGACTACGGACTATAAAAATGATGTGGAAATTTTCCGTTACAAGAAATACACCATGAAGATGCGCAGGGACGATACTATCAATGATGACCACTACCTCAACACCATAACAGTGCATGGGGATGGCAAAACAGAAGTCATCAAGGTTTATCAGAATTGCGAACCATAAGGAGAAATAATTGAAAAAACTGATTACAGTTGTATTGTTGATGTGCTGTGGCGTTTGTCATGCTCAATACACAAGAGAACAGTATGACTATTGTTTCGCTGTCCAAAATGTAGCTCATATCGCGGCACATGGAAGAGACTATCAGAGATGGTCACCTCAACAAACTTTAGAGGAAACAAAAAAAAGAGGTTTTTACGAACAAGCTAGAAAACATAAAATCAATGTCAAAAAATTAATCAATAGTGTCTATTTTGGAGAATTACGTTGGATTACTCCACAGAATTCCTATAATGTAAATCATGTATGTCTATATCAGTTCAGCGAAAAACATAAACGTATGAAAAGTTACAAACCTCTACGTTAGCTCAAACTCCTCGAACGGCTGGACAATCCAGCAGTTCTCCTCTTCGTTCAGGTACTTGATGTAGTAGTCCGCGTACTGCTCAGAGGTATGCTTCCACCACAGGACGGCTATGTCGATGGATTCCGGTGCATAGCCGTTTTTCAGTTTCTTCTGCGCCTGTTCAATCGTCACACCAGAATCAAGCAGGTCATCCACCAGCAGGACATTCCCTGACAACCTCGATGGGTCGATTGTTGCGATTTCCGAGAAGACCACTTCCCCCGTCTTCTCACCGTTCTTCCGGTAAGACGAAGCAAACATCACCGCTAGAGGCACGCCAAGCATCCTTGAAAGGATGTCCCCTACAAGCATCCCCCCTCTGGCAAGACAGACGATGACATCGTACTGACGTTTCGAGGAGAGAATCTGCCTACCGAGGCGTTCCGACATCTGAGCATATGTGTCGAATGTGATGTGAAGTTTCTTCATGAGTCGTCTAAGAAATAGAGAGAGTCGATGAATTGAAAATTTGGCGATATAAACAGATTTCAGAAGAATTAACTATGGACATATAGATGAGTTCGTGAAATCGCCGTATATCGAAGATTTACGCCATTTTTAAGGATGTTTTATTTCAGGGTTTTCCATGCCTTGACTGTTGCATCATGTCTTGAGGAGCAGTCAGCATATTTGCCTGCCATATCGATGTATGAATCAATCAGTGCGTCCACAGAATCATCAATCGGTTCTGATACTGGCTGGCAAGGTGCTGACAGAGCGGAATCAAGGCTTGGAATGGTTGGCTGTATCAACTGCGGCTTTGATGATACGCATCCGGTCAGCATCAAGGCGGCAAGTGTCAGGCAGAGGATGGTTTTTCTTGGCATTGGTTAGTTCCTTTTTCAGGCTTTCGATGGTCTTGTCAGAGGCGGCTTTCTGTTGTTGGTACTGGACGGCAACCTCGTTAACTGATGTCTGGAGCTTCTTTTCCAGCTCACGGTTCGCCTGTAATCCAAGATTTACCTGTTCGGCATAGTCCGCCCTGACAGCATTCAGTTCACGCTGTTTGTACAGTGCTCCGCCGATGAAACCGACAACCAGCAATGCGATACAGATTCCAGTTTTCCAGTAAAGGTTCATTTTTTATCTCGACGACATTGATGTCGTTGACATCCGTTTTTTAATTTAAATTCAATAAACTATTGCAAAATCTGCAACGGTTCATGTGTACGAAAATCCCGTACAGTTCAATTCCCTCGAATTCGCTGGAATATCAGTTTGAAACTACTTGTTTGACGTTCAAAAAAGCCGTTTTGTGATTCACAAACCGCATTGTCGCTCAAAGATGGTTGGCAAACTCACTAACAACTCGCTAAAAAACCGCCTGAACTCACTAAAAACTGCCTACAACTAGATAATCAACTCGCTAATCAACTCACTAATTTAGAGAGTTCAGTTGTTGCATAATCTGCAACAGTTCAATTCCAGCGGATTCGCTGGAATTAAGTTTTGCTTTTTCAAACAAGTCGTATCAGAACAGTAAAAAGTGAAATTGCCGTTGTCACCTTGCGCTGGACCGAAGACAGGCTTGAATGTTCCCTTCTGTCCAAACTTGAATCCGCTTTCCTCTATCATCTTCTCAAGCTCTTTCAAGCGTTCAGATTTATTTTCAGTTATCGCTTGTTTGTTTTTTTCCATGCCCCATTCCCTGTATTTCATATAAATTCAGTTATCCGGAATTTCCGGAATACTCATTTGATTTCTTTGATATGACTGATATGCCAGCCACCATCCCAGCCAACGCATCCTGCAATGAAATCCCACACCGCACCGACAGCATCCAGCAGCCAGACAGGACTATACCAATCGTCTGCGATATCAATCCCAAGTCCGTCATCATAAAAGTTGAAACGGATGGGAACGCATCCACAGAAAAAACCTCGATACTTGTATTCCATATCAATTCAGTTCTTAAATTTTTTTTACATACTCGGTTTGATATCCCAATACCATTTTCGTGAGGTCACGAAAATGGTCAAATCTTCTTGATTTTCCCAAGGCACAACAGCCGCTCACGTTGCCTGCGCTTCAGCAGGATGGGCTTGCCACCGGCATACTTCCACAGAAGAAAGGCATCGCATGATTCCTTGTAACGCCTCTGATTCAGCCGCCGGAGAACAGTGCTTTTCTTGTAGTTTCCAATCCCGATATTCCACGCAAGAAGCATGTTGGCATCCCATTCGTACTGATGAACGGGGACCTTAATCAGTGCTTTCAGCTTTACTGCCCGCTGGTCAAGTTCCTGCTCAGTCATCTTGTCCGACTGCTCTTGTGTGATGGTCATACCGGGTTTCACGTCTTTGGTCACACCACGAGAAATCGTCCAGACACCGACAGCGTCCTTGTATGCCTTCAGCTCATCGCCCTCTAACGTGGTAAGACAGCCGATAAGGACAGCTCCTGCCGTCACAATAGCGGCTGTTGTTTTGCGTAAATCAGCCATCAGAACCACCCCAAATCACGCAACGCCAGGTACAGCGTAACCAAAGCCGGAATGCCCGTGACAATCGCCGTCACCATCCATTTGACAGTCTTGCCCTGCGTGAGCAGGGAATCCAGTTTCTTGCTGTTCTCAACCGTCAGGTCATGCGTCCTGTTCTGGCTGGTACACAGCTTTTCCAAAAGCGCATCCTGCCTGACATTGTGCTGTTCCAGATTGCCGATACGGTCACCGTGCGAATCAAGACGGCGGTCATGGTTGTCCAGCCTTGTTTCGGCGGCTACCAGCCTTTCAACGACTTCCATCAATCAGCCTCCCCATCAAAAAAGCCGCTTTGTTCAGCGGCTTTCGGGAGTTTGATTTCAATCTCTAGGGCTTGGACTTCTTCGACTGTTTTAAGGGTGTCCAGAACATCCTCTAACCGTTGTCGGCATCCAATCACATATCCAGATAATGCGGAAAACGCCCTGCGCTTGACGATAACCCTGTCACAGAGGTCAACCAGTTCAATTCCCCTTGCTTGGGCAAGCGCAGACAAAAGAGGAGCATCAGATGGGTTTCCGGAAGCAAGGTATTTTTCAACCTCACCAATCTGCTGGTCGAACGTAAGGACTTCCGACTGCGGGTAGCTGGATACGGCTGTGTCCAGGATGACGTCGCATTGGGCGTTAATCTCTGCGAGTTTGGCTGCCTTGGCTTCTGCAAGGGTTACATCAGGAATGGCGACAACCTCATAGAAACTGCCTTTGTCTTCAATCCTGCCCTGCTGGGACTCATTGCACCATCTTGCGGCTTCTGAATACAGTTTCAGGGCTTCTTCATTGAGCGCACCTGATGCGTCTTTGATGAATCTTGTTCCAATCATTTTTATTCTCCTTAGACACCGATGGCAATCCAGCCGATATAAGACGCAGATTCACGTCCTGTTGCGGTAAATCCGGTTGTGGATAGGTTGGCAATTCTCTTAGAGTAGTCGCCGCCCGTGTGACCTAATGTCACTGATGGATTTTTTGTGAAAGGCGTGCTGAACGTAACATCACCATTGGCAGACAGGACACCCCATTGGAGAATCAACCCGCTGGCAAGTTTCACATAACCTGTCTGGTTGACGGTCTGGTTTGTAATCCTCACCAGACCAGCCGCAGATGCACTGTTCATTGAACATTTTGTGATGGTGCCGGAACTCATATAGACGGGTTCGTTGGCTGAACCGACTGTAGAGCCGCTTGCTGTGACAACACCGTTGGCATTGGTATAGACCGGTTTTGTACCAGAACCAACAGATTTAGGAATGCAGTCCTTGACGTAGGCAGTGGTGGCGATTTTTGTGGAATCGTCTGTCTGTGCAGGTGTTGGGGCTTCAGTAAAATAGTTACCACTGGAATCGCAACCAATTCCCAATCGACCATAAGTTGCAGTAGCCCCTTGCTTTGTTATCAGAAACAGTATTTCTTGTTTGCCATCTGTCGAGTGACTATATTCAACCTTAGCAACCCGTTGACCATTCTTATCTTGGATGGTGATTCCTGGGAACCTGTTTGCAGATGGTGCAGTTCCATGAATGATGTCGCTGGCTCTCAAGTACATTGCTGGAGCGACAGTGTTCAGAAGATAGAAATTTGCACCATTCCAGTTGAGGTTGCCAGAAGCATCACCATACAGCGCATAGCTGTTTTTACCAGCCCTGATGTAGAAAGAACCTTTTGCTGAATTGGTGCCATCTGAAGGATACAGGGAGATGCTTGGGGATGTGTTCCAGCCTGTCCCAGAATAAAGGCCAAAGGTGTCACCAGTGTTGTTTGGGGAGTAGATGGTCTTGTTTGTCAGGGTGAAGTCCAGATAGCCTGACATGTTGTAGTAGAAACCACTGCCATCAAGATACCTGTTGACTGTGACTCCACCGGGCGCATCATTGTTCTGGTCACTGACACCCAATGTCGCATAATTTGCATTTGCATTCGCACCGATACGGATACCACCGATACGGTATGAACCACTGCTGTGGTATGCCATGATGTCACGGTATGAGCCATTCTGCTCAAGACCAGTCAACCTGATTGATTCGCCAGCAACACTTGACCTGATTTGCGCACTCATGGTCAGGATGCCGGTCATTGTGCCGCCACCCTTGTTCAGGTCTGATTCGGAATCATCAGAATAAATGACCGTGCCACTTGGCAATGCAGTTGAACCATCAGCACTTCTACCGGAATAGAAATTCAGGAATGGGTAGTGTTTCTGTCCATCTGATGTTGACAGCACAACAAACTGGTATGCCTGATAGCTATTAGGGCATCTGCACCACAGTTCAAATACTGTGTTGGAACCTGAAGTGCGGTAAACCAGTGCAAAGTCAGTGTTTACAAAAGAATTGGCTTTTGAAAGCCATTTCAGTGATGTCTGGGCTGTATTGATAGTTGTGGCATTGGCTTCAGCTCTCAATCTCAGCTCAAGAATGCCTGTTTTCAGTACATTGATTGAAGTGCATTCCCTGACAAGCAGAACAGCGTTTCTTGTCCAGTAGCCACCATTGCAGATGACATCAGCGACCTTGAACCAGACCTTGCCGCTGGCAACAGCGTTCAACTGACCATTTACTGAGACAGCATTCTTTGCGGTGTTGACATTGTTATTCAGGAAATCATAGGTGATGATGTCTTGATTCGATGGTGATTCCCTTGTTGATGGTGCATTGGCATATGCCAGCCCATCCGCACCCCAACCAACATACAGACCTGTATACGCATTTGTCGTTCCAGCCTTAAGGACATTTATTGATGTAAAAGTTTCACCGCTCGGTCTTTTTGTCGCAGTGAAGGCGGCAACCCTCTGACCATTCTTGTCGTTGTATTGGACAACGACTCTTGAAACATCCGATGTCGGATTTGTGTCGTACGTCAGGTTGGTGTCGTTATAGATGTATGCTATTGCATGATTGCCATCAACAACAACAGACCTAGTTGACAGCAGTCTGTTGATGCCATTTTTATTATCAGTCGATGGGTCTAAAACAAAATCTACAGTCCCCGTGTTTGCTTGTGCATAGAGTCTTGCATGACCTGCCTGTAAGAAAGTATCGCCATTGAACGTTCTGTTACCAGTCTGACTTGAACCATGCAATTCAAGAAGTGCACCAGTGGTACTGGTTTTTCCTCCATTTATCTGTAGCCAAGAATCGTCAACAGCCCGATACATCGGGATTGTGGTGTACTTCGGGATTGATGCCTGCGTAATCTGTCCAACATTGGCAAGATGTGAACTGTGATAATACGAAACAGAATGGTCTAATGGTGGAGGATCATTCGAGAAAGCAAATGCCCTGTTGACATCATAGTGGAAATAGATGCCATTGACCGTCCAAAGATTGGCAGTATTGTTCTCACCACCTGCGGCTGGCTTGTTTGTTCCTCTTGGGTTTGCAATGCGGAAACCTGCAATGATATCCTGAGAGCCGTTCAACTGGTATGCACCATACTGAACAATGTCGCCAGTATTGGTTGTCTGTGCAGGATTCTTCTGCAAGATTGCCATCCAAGCTTCATGCTGTGCTGTGGCGGCGGCATCAATATTGATGCCGTTGGCTTGCTTGTAATATCTTGCATTTGTAGAAACAGTCAAAGTACCAGTCAACGTACCACCAGCCAATGGAAGGTAATCACCGAATGATTTTCCTGCGGCTTTCAGAACCCCATCTTCAAGATAGACCGGAACGTTTGACGAACCGACATCAGCATCAGATGCGGTCAGCACGCCGTTTGAATTGGTGTAGGTCAGCTTCGTAGATGAACCGATGGATTTCGGCAGGCAGTCCTTGACGTATGCCGTTGTGGCAATCTGAGTACTGTCTGTGGATGCGGCAGGGACAGTACCAGACCATGTAAGTGTGCCGTCTGGTTTTGCGAGGAGCTGACAGTACTTGGATGAGACTGTGCCGGTCGTCAGCAGGAATGCGCCGGGATTGGTTGAACGTGATGCACCATAAAGCTCCAACCGCCCTCCGTTTGCGGCGGCAGTTCCCCCAAGGATTGACAGATTGCCGTTGTTAACAGACCGTTTGATGATGTTTTCGACATTGGCTGTGATTGTGCCAGTCATCGTCCCGCCAGCCAACGGCAGATAATTTCCGAATTGTGCAAGGAAATTTACCCAGTTTGTTCCACCGTTGTCTGGATCGGTGGCATTCCCATCAACGGTATTGCGCCAGATGGTTTCGTTATCTGTGGACAGGACAAGTGCGCCTTTCGGATAACCGCCGATAGAGGACGCAAATGCACTGTTGTACTTGAAAGGCGTACCGCTCTGAAGGTATTGCAGAATCAGGGTCACTTTATTGAGGATGCCATTCATATCCTGACCGCGAGGAGGAACGCCTCCTTGCGCAATCTGTTTCATGGTCTCCGGCGGGAAACCCTGTTCCCAAGACGCATTCCCAACCCCAGAATCATCATTGTTCGGGATTGTATTGGTTTTAAGCCCTGAATTGGAAAAAGGAATGTTGATGAAAAGAGGTTGAGCGATAGCCATAGATTACACCTTGATGCAGTAGATTTCGTTGATGCCCAAAGGCTTGACCGTGATGTTCGGGACGTTGAATGTTGTAGAGCCGTCCCCTGCCCCGTATTTAGTTCCGATTGCAGAAAACAGGGATGATTGAAGCGTCCTTGAAACCGCCTGACCGTTACAGAGAAGGTCGTCACCCGGTGGGACAGAACCGCCGTAGGCATAGATTGTTCCGGTCTTCATGGCGTTTTCTGCGCCATCGATGCGGACAATATCCGTTCCGTTGCAGGCGATGATGGATTTGCCGTTCTCGATGACAACACCGGCACCGGAACTTGGCTTGAATGTCAGGTTGTAATTCCCAGATGTTACGGAACTCATCACCGTCCAAATCTGGATGAAAGGCGGGAATGTGACGGTAACGTTGTTTGTCAGCGTTCCTGATACTTCAATGATTGGATGAGCCGCCTGCGCCCTTGTCATGGTGATGTTCGCACCGGCAACCGTGAAAGATGCCTTACCGGTATCCAATGGATGCCAACCATCCTGTGTTTCTGGATTGTTCGTGTTTCCGTCTGTATCAGACACCCAGATGCCGGACTCATCGTTCTGGAGCAGTAAGGCTCCTTTGTTATATCCAGAAATAGCGGACGCAAACGAGGAATCGAACTTGAACAGCATTCCTGCCTGCGTATATTGGATGGCTTTTGACAGTGCATAAAGGATGCCGTTCATGTCCCTTCCCTTCGGCGGTTTGCCACCAGCCGATTTCGGGGTCATTGTCACCTCTGGGAAGCCATCCGTATAGGATGCCTGGTTATCATCGTCCCCAGCAGAAACAGCAGTCGGAATGGTGTTCTTGCTGCCGGAATTGGCAAACGGGATTGTAATTTTGTCAGGTGCGTCAAGAGACATCGATATTCTCCTCGTTGAAGTATGGAGCAACGTTGAAAGGCTGGAATTCAGAACCCTTGAAGCCGAAGTACAGGTCTCCGGTCAGGTATTGCAGGTTGACATGGACACCGCCTGGATGCGGGACAATGCCGCTGTTCAGGATGGCGATTTCATAAGCCTTGAGCGGAAAGGCGAAGACGATACGGATTTCCATATCTCCAAGGTCAACGACATAAACCCTTCCACGGTCACCGAACAGGGTCATCAGCATCATATTGAGGTTCGGGACTGTTGGCATATTGAGGTTGGCGAACGCCTTCATCTTGATAAGCAGGCGGTAGGATTCATCATCAAGACGGTAGTTGTAAGTTGCCCCCTCTGACTCAAAGAATGTCCCTTCATCGAACGGGTACAGTTCCCCTTCTTCAAAACCGAAGTTTTCCTGTTCGACAGTCATCTTGAGGAATCGTGTCTGCCCGACAATCCTGCCCCACATATCCAACCAGATTCCCCTTGCGGTACTGACGTTATAGGCAATGTCATACCAAGCATTGAAGGCATCTTCTGTTGCGAAATAACGGGCAAAGTTCTTCCTGAGCCGGGTTATCACCGGACCGGTGTACTGCTTCATGGAAACTCCTTATTCGACCAGATTGACCGTAATCTGGTTTGCTGACAGGACAGGAACCTGGTCTATTCCAAGCTGCATCATGGTGGTGGAAGCGTTGACGGAGGAACCAACGTAGATAGAAAGGATGTTGATATAGTCTGAAATGTCAGAAACGGCACCATAATAGGTTGATGCGTAGATTGTCCCGCCTATTCTTGCCCTGCCGGCAGTTCCTTCCCCTGCCATCACCGAAATGACTGCCGCCTGCGTCTGCTCAACGACATCCGCCGGAAGGTTGTCATTCATCGCGATGTTTACGACGAAATAAACAGGCGTGGAAGTCGGGCGGTTGAAGCGGATATCGTAGGTGGGGTACGGATAGACATAAGATGAGGTGTCCTGAACCGTTACAACGGTATTCCCGTTCATATTGGAGCCGGCGTTTTTCCGAAGGTAGATGGTTTCAGCGATATCCCTGTCTGCGCCACCGACAACCGCCACATAAATGGAATGCGGGGCAAGGGTGTAATTTGTCGTTCCTACCACAACCGGAAGATTTGTCGTATTCTCTGTGACATAGACATCCAGAACGCCATCGAGTGATGCGACAGAACCATGTAATGCGGCGATTGAACCAGAAGCATTCTGGGCAACGGAATCATATCTCCGCTGTTCAAACGCCCTGTCTGTTTCTTCATCCAGACCGATGACACCAGCCGCTTGGTTCGTGATGGCATCCCATCCATCAACAGCCGCATAGATATGCGTCAATGAATTTGCCGGACAGGGTATTGCCCCCAAAGTCTGATTGACGAATTCCACTTCAACCGTCCCACCATCACCGAACCTCGCATCACCGGATGAGGCATAGACATAGCCATCATCATCGCGGGCAAGCGATCCAGCCTGAAGGACATAACCTGGAACGCCTGTACAGAGTGCCGTTACAGTGGTTGCGGTCGCCTTTTTCCGCTGGATGAAGTAAATCTGCGCAAGGGCATCCAGCCACCTTCCCTTCGCGGAAGACGGGTCAAGCATTGCCGTCAGATACGCAAAAGCCGCATTTTTCAAGGCAATGTTATAAGTGATGTCAGCCGCAAGGAGTCCCTGTGGTGTTCCGACATTCTGGATGTTGAGATTCCCACCGAATGCATCATTGAAGTCCTGCAATACGCCAGCAAGCACCTCTGCCACTTCCGGGATGGTCAGTCCCTGCGGCGTGATGGAAATATCTGGGACATTGGTTTCCAAGTCTGCCATGGTTTTCCTTAAATGTTCATTGAGAAGGTTTCGCCTGATTCGAGGCTGATTTGGATTTCGCCTGTCAGATGGCGGTCTTTGAAATCGAGGACGACATTAGCCGTATCCACTTCCGGGACACCCTCTGCCGCCGACTTGAACCAGCTAATCAGCTTTGCAGGTGGAGGCAGTTCCCCAAGGATGGAAGGTTCGTACGGGATACCTTTCGAAGTGTCGTAACGCGCCTCTCCGTGCCACAAAAGGCACTCAGAAGCAACGTCCTGTGCGACTGCGTATGGAGAACTGGCAACTGCGATATTGGAATAGGAATCAACAACCAAATCCCAAGTTTCAGGGTCTAGATAAAGTGTATCCATAGAAAATCCGATGCCCTCACCTTACCCCTAGCGCGGCGGCGACGACCGTTTTCAGGGCAAGGGAGAGCAAAACCTAATCAAGCATGATTGAGCAGACGTACATAGCACGTTGTCTGCCTTTCCAGACATCTTCTGGTTTGTCCCAGCGGAACAGCTTCCACCCAAACTTGCATTTAAGCCTGATGCCAAAGACCGAGAACTTGTCCCGATAGCAGAAATACCCGTCATCTGTTGTGATGCGGGTCACCTCGTCCTTGTTATAGTAAGCCTTGAAAGTGCCTATCCAGCATCCAAGGACATAGTGGTTGAACCCGTAGATGGGATTCCGGAAAATCCACCGTACCCGTGACCAGTAAACCTGCCACTTGGAATCAGGATTTATTTTCCAGTAATGGTTGTTCCGGTGTCCGGCATCCAAGTCCGTGTCATGTGTCATCAGCAAATAAAAAAGCCCCCAAAGGACGGGGACTTTCTTTCTATCTGAGTACTGCGTCTCTCGATAGACCGTGAACAACGGAAGTATCGGGCAAATCAACCATGTTATTAACGTCAGTGAGATGGATATCGGGGCAAATAAGATTGCCTTGAAAATTTTCATGTTTATTCTGCGTTATCCGGCGATAGACGGCGATTTTTAAAATCAGATGCAAGGTACATCGTCAATAAGAAAAAACGTCTTAAAACGGCATTTTCTTGAATGGTCGACTCTATACAGGCTCATCCGTCCTGCTGCTACCTCTGGACACGCCAGGATGAACATGGGTTTCAAGGACGATGCCGTTAGAACTGATTTCGCCGCCAGTGTTCTTGATGCCACCAACGAATGTTGCAGTCTGCCCTGCCCTACCTGTCTGAGTCAGGTTGCCATGTACTTCAATCAGCGGGGCATCCAAGACAATCTTCTGGGTTGCCTTGACGTTGATTTCGCCGTCTGCCTTGATATAGACCCATTGGGTCGGCGCACGGTTCAGCACCCCGCCGATGTACATGGCATCCGAAACGGAATACATGCGCCTTGAGGATGGTGGTGACATGGATTTGGCGTTTTTCACACCGGAGATGTCCCTCGATGCAAATACAGCGATACCGATGTCACCCGGTTCTGGGTCAACGATGAAAGCATTGTGACCGCCTTGGATGCGGCAGTACGGGACATTGGTCAGGACTGCCGGATTGACTGGTTCACCTGAAACCTTCAGTTGGGTGACAAGCGGCTGGACATTGACGACCCCGACAGGGGATGTCCCTGTGCCGTTCACTGCAACAACCTTGACCGGCAGTGCGGTATTCATCTGGGACAGTACAGAACGCATCTTATAGACGAAACTGGCATAATCGTTTGCGTCCTTCAGTTCGTTCCATGTCGAATCGAAATCTTTTGAATCAGTCATTTTCAAACGCGGTGTCTGAATAAATCAGGAAAAAACGGGTATTCCATTCCTTCCAGTCCGGATCGCTTGTCCCCTGCTTGTCAACACTGGCGACATCGCCGATGAACGGCAGATAGTCATATTTCTTGAGAGGGATACGGTCAACCATCAGGGTGTTGGCAAAGACAAGTTCCCCGTCAATTGACAGGGACAGGTATTGCCGTCCGTCCATCTCCCGCAGGAAAAAGGAACAGTTCTGCCCGTTGAGGACGGCATTGACCTTCTGGTTCGGGACTGCGCTGATTGGGATAACGTATTGCGTCATATCTTGTACTGCTGTGCTGAAGAGGAGACATTGGATGTAAGCGTCTTGATAGCTGCGTTTCCATCCGTACCGGTGCTTTCTGTCCGTCCCGAGGTCTTGAAAACCCCCTGTACATTTTCCTTTGTGGTTGTCTGTGTCGGGTCTGTCTTCTTTTCCATGGTTGTAGGGACGGCATCTGCATCATCTGTATTCGCCGTATCTGCCTTGTTCTGTTCCTGGTTGTAGTACTGTGTCGGGGCTTCCCGTATTTCACGGAACCAGCAGTCAGCAATAATCAAGTCATCGCCTGATTTTTCCCGCGAACGTTCGATGCTGTATCTGGTCAGGGTAACGTTCGCCCAGACACATTCCGGCATCAGGATGTCATAGACCTTCGCTTGTTTTACCGCTGTCTTAAGGAATGTAATCAGGGTATCCCGTTCTGTTGAACTTCCCCCCTTCGTGATACGGATTGGAATCTCAAACGGTTGGGCGATTTTGTTATAGGTTGCGAAACCGCCAGTCTGGATACGGTAGTCAGGGACACTGGATTCCTCGGAGACAGTCATTTCAAGGACGGAATCCTTCTGGACGGCAAGCAGGACAGAAGAACCCGCTTCATAGATTCCCCAGACAGGCTCAAGGCCAAACAATTGCCATAATGATGACTGTACACGGGAAAGTATGGTATTCAGGATGGCTTTTCCGCCCGCTATCTTCGGCAGGGAAGGTAATCCGAACAGACTCATTGATTTTCACCTTTCTGACTTGCTTCTGGCATCCATCCAAGTACCAATTCCGATATCCATTGTCCATCGGGGGACTCCGAATCAATGTGATGCGAAACTTCCCTGATAAGGTAGTTGCCGTTCAGGATGGACTGTTCCTTGTTTGCAAACAGTTTCACTTGATTGAACATCCAGTATTGAGGGTTGAAAAGGCATTTGACATTAACCGTTTCACCCATCACCGGATAACCTACAAGACCGCTTGCCTCATGGATTTCAATGGTTGCCGCCTTGCGGGGTGTCCCCCTCTTGCAGATGATGAGAATGTTCCCGACAGCCGTATCATTGCTGATGGACCCCTGACTGCGGTATGCCCAGTCAATCTGGGCAGCATTCGCCGTCATCTCGATGGCTTCAATGGCTGAACCCTGCACGGTGTGGTCGCGCAGTATGAAGGAATCATCAACGCCGTTGACCTCAAGGCTTGCCCCGCACTGCCCCGCAAGGTATTTCATGATGTCAACGACCTTCGCCGCACCTGCGAACGTTTTTGGTGTAATGACCAACGACTGTTTTTGTTGGATTTCAGACGCAGAGATACGGACAGGCACATCAGGAACACTGTTGAAGTCTGCCAAAGCATTGATGATTTCACCGTTGAATAGGGTGTACCGTGTCGGGTCTGCTGATGTATAGATTTCAATCCGTATCTGGTTGAACCGGTTAGCCCATGGAGCCGCAATATTCTTCATGCCGATAATGCGCCTTAATACATCACTCGATAACCCGAATATCTCAGCCTCAAGTTGATTGAAACCTTCCCCGCCTGCCTTTATCTTTGCGGAAACCCTTAGTCCTGAAAGTTTCAGTACAGAGTTTTTTCCATCAAAGGAACTGGATGCCAGTGTCAGGGTGACATCGATATAACGTTGAACAAACGTCCTCATAATGTCGCCCTCGCCAACCTTCGGGAAACCGTATCAACACCCTGACTGGTCTTGTCGGCAACCTGTTTCGGATTGCTGTTTCCACGGGCATCAACATTCACATGGTTCGTAACATTGATTGTCTTGGAATTGTTGATATAGGTAACCTGCTTGGCACCAGCAGGATAAGCGGAACCAATTCCAGCCATGGCAGGTTGCATCCTGAAATCCGGCATCTTCAATCCGCCAAGGTCCGGCATCTTGAAACCTTCTGGAATTCCAATCCTGTCCTTGATGTTCCCAAAAACCCCTCCAATCATATTCCCAGCACGGGTGATGAGGTTTTCAAGGAAACTGCGTGGCGGTTTCCGTTCTGGCTGGACTGTGGGCTGTTCTGGAACTGGCTGGGTTGGAACTTGTGCCGTCTGCACCGATGGTTGAACAGGCTGTCTGCTCGGCTGGACAGATGGTCGCCTCGTATCATAAGCACCTGGTTTTGCCAGAGATGCCATGTTCACGCCATAGAGCCTTGCCCTCTGCTGGCTCCGCATCCGGTACCACTTGGCATATTCCATTGTCTGGACACCGACACTGTCTCTGCGGTTGGTGTTGTAGTTCCATTTCGCAGATTGCGTGACCATCATCTTTCCGGTACGCGGGTCACGATAGGTAT